>MDTG01436494.1_pt1 | contig 42039 bp, 45 predicted proteins | sample 811421 | NCBI WGS metagenome assembly MDTG01 (sample SAMN05326645, study PRJNA326480) | marine metagenome | isolation source: seawater | place: Pacific Ocean: South East | collected 2011 | reverse complement strand
GGGCCGCAGTCGCACTTGAGAGAGCCCAGCAGGTCGCCGGTGAAACAGGCCGAATGCAGCCGCGCCAGAACCGGCGCCGCGCGATCCGGGCGCCCGATCTCGATGGCGTAATGCTCGTCCGATCCGTCCTCGGGGCGGAAGATGTGCAGCCGCGCGTTCTCCGCCGCGCGCAGCGGCACCTTCGCCGAGACCACGTGATCGAGCGCCGCCAGCGTCATGAGGCAGGGCGCCGCCGCGACCGCGTCGACCAGCGTGAGATCGTCCCGCGCCGCGAAGACCTCAGGCGCCGCGAGCGGCAGGACCAGCGCCGCCGGCAGCAGCCGCGCCGATTTCACCAGCGTGATCGCCAGCCGGTGCAGCGCCGCGTCATCACCACGGCGGGTCGCGAGCGGCCCCTTCATCGGAACGGTCAGGTCATCCTTCGGGTCCGACACCGCGTGCACCCAGCCGAGATCGGCGTCCGCAGGCAGCAGCACCCGCGCCACGTCGCCGTCATAGGCCCGCGCCTTCAGCGTCTCCGCGCGGCGGGCGGTGATCGCGAGATCCACCTCGCCGGCCGCGCGCATCAGCCCGATCCGCTCGTCCGATCCGGTCTCCGCCGCCAGCACCAGCGCCCCGGCTCCGCCGGCGCCGCGCAGCACCACGGGCACGCCCATGCGAAGATCGGCGCGCGCCCGCGCAAGGGTTTCCATCAGGGTCGGGGCAAGGGGCATGGGGCAAGTCCGGATCGGCGGTGCTGCAAGAAAACAGCTTGAACCTTGTAACAAAAGCCCTCCTTCAACACGAGGGCGTGAGACGGATGCAGCAAAACTTGTCCGCACGCAACGGTGTTTACATGTGAGCGGTAAACGGTACGGAGGCAGAAACATGGCCCAGATCAAGAACATCCTTCTGGTGGACGACGACGAGGACCTGCGCGAGGCGCTGGCCGAGCAATTGGTGATGACCGAGGACTTCGAGGTCTTCGAGGCCGAGAACGGCGCCGCCGCCATGTCGCGCGTGAAGGAACAGAACTACGAGCTGATCATCCTCGACGTCGGCCTGCCCGACACCGACGGCCGCGAGCTCTGCCGCCTGATGCGCAAGCAGGGCGTGAAGGCGCCCATCATCATGCTGACCGGCCACGACACCGACGCCGACACCATCCTCGGGCTCGACGCAGGCGCCAACGATTACGTCACCAAGCCCTTCAAGTTCCCGGTGCTGCTCGCCCGCATCCGCGCCCAGCTGCGCCAGCACGAGCAGTCCGAGGACGCGGTCTTCACCGTCGGTCCCTATACATTCAAGCCATCGATGAAGCTTCTCGTGACCGAGGACGACCGCAAGATCCGCCTCACCGAGAAAGAGACGAACATCCTCAAGTTCCTCTACCGCTCGACGGAGGGCGTGGTGCCGCGCGACATCCTCCTGCACGAGGTCTGGGGCTACAACGCGGGCGTGACCACCCACACGCTCGAGACCCACATCTACCGCCTGCGCCAGAAGATCGAACCCGATCCCTCGAACGCGCGCATCCTCGTGACCGAGTCCGGCGGCTACCGCCTTGTCGCCTGACCGGTCGGGCCACGGCACACCAGCTTGATCCGGAATGATGTCGGGCGCGCTCCTGAGGCGCGCCCTTTCCCTGTCCGCCGGTCGAAAGACGGCACATCCATCCCCGCCTTGCCGCGCCCACCGCTTCTCCGGTTGAAAAATACCCTCGGGGGTGAATTGGCGCGCCATGCGCCAAGAGGGGGCAGAGCCCCCTTTCCCCGTCTGGAACTGCGACAACGCCCGTTCAAGAACGTGCGCGCCACCCGCCCCCAGCGATGACCGCAAGATAAGATTCCGCGGAACTGCAACGCCTCCGCGTCGCGATCAGCCCGGCAGCGTGCCGGTCAGCACGTAGCGGAAGATCTGCACCACCTCTTCCGGCTCGCGCGCCACGGCAAGCGCCGCCGCGTCGACCTCCTTGAGCGCGTGATCGTGCTCGGGCGGTTGCAGCACGATCAGCGACTTGCCGAGGGCCGAGGCGACGCCCGCGTCGAAGGCCGCGTTCCACTGCTTGTACTTGTCGCCGAAGCGCACCACCACGATGTCGGCGTCCTCGATGCCCTTGCGGGTGCGGATGGCGTTCATCTGCGCGCCCTTGCGGTCGTGCCAGAACTTGCTCTCCTCGGCCCCGAGGATCGCCACGCCGCAGTCGTCGCTCGCCGCGTGATCGGTCACCGGCGCCGAGAACGTGATGTCCAGCCCCTGCGCGCCCTCGATGATGCGGTCTCGCCAGTCGGTGTGAATCTCGCCCGACAGGTATACGGTCAGTCCCATGCGTCATTCTCCCTCGCTTTCGGGTCCATTGGCGCCAGACATATGGCGCCTCGCGGTCCGGACCAACAACGCCGAGCGCCATGACGCGAAAAGGCGTCGAACACTCTCCCTTTGCGGCGCAAAACCCGGTATCGTTCCCCCATTGATTGCACAGAGACATTTCACTCGGGAGAGATTTCACATGTCCACATTGTCGGTGATGACCGCGGCCGAGATGATCCGCGATGCCTATGCGGATGCGCTGGGGGCCCGGGTCGATACCTCCATCGACATCCGCGGGGTGCAGACGCACTACATGAAGGACGGCACGCTGGTGATCCCCGGGACCAACGAGTTCTCGGACTGGTTCGATTTCAACCTGCAGTTCGGCGGCCAGCCGATGAACGGGCACGGTTTCGAGGTCGTTCCCGGCGACAGCGGCACGCTCTGGCACGGCGGCTTCCTCGAACATGCGCAGATCGTCTACACCTTCGCCAAGGGGCTCAGGCCGAAGTTCATCGTCGGGCACAGCCTCGGGGCGGCCTCGGCGCAGATCGTCGGCGCCTCCCTCGGCATTCCCGCAATCGCCTTTGCCGCGCCGAAGACCTGCCAGTCGCGGGGGCGGATGCACGGCGAAGGCTGGGTGCTCAACATCTGCCGCGTCGACGACACGGTCTGCCACGTGCCGCCGTCGTTCCTGGGTTTCCGCAATGTCGGCAGCCTCTACTGGCTCACCCCCGACGAGGTGCACCCCGGCGAGGACCACAAGATCGAGCACTACATGGAGCTTCTCACGCTCCCCCGCGTTCAGGAGCGCGTTCCGATGCGCTGGCCGAGGTAAGCTGCGCGGTTTCACGCTGATTTGCGTGGCCCCGCCCTTTCGCCCTGCAGTATCCAGTCCTATAAGGGCCCCGGCTTGGGCTCGGGCAGAGTCGCAGGCCCATTCAGGTATTTTTGGGGACAGGGCACAGCATGTTTGGACTGGACAGACTCATGGGCGCCTTTTCGGCGGACATGGCGATAGACCTCGGGACCGCGAACACGCTGGTCTACGTCAAGGGACGCGGGGTCGTCCTGTCCGAGCCTTCGGTCGTCGCCTACCACATCAAGGACGGCGTCAAGAAGGTGCTGGCCGTGGGCGAGGACGCCAAGCTGATGCTTGGCCGGACGCCGGGCAGCATCGAGGCCATCCGCCCCATGCGCGAAGGCGTGATCGCCGACTTCGACACCGCCGAGGAGATGATCAAGCACTTCATCCGCAAGGTGCACAAGCGCTCGACCTTCTCGAAGCCCAAGATCATCGTCTGCGTGCCGCACGGCGCCACCCCGGTCGAGAAACGCGCGATCCGCCAGTCGGTGCTGAGCGCGGGCGCCCGCAAGGCCGGTCTCATCGCCGAACCCATCGCGGCGGCGATCGGCGCCGGCATGCCGATCACCGACCCGACCGGCTCGATGGTCGTCGACATCGGCGGCGGCACCACCGAGGTCGCGGTCCTCAGCCTCGGCGACATCGTCTATGCCCGTTCGATCCGCGTCGGCGGCGACCGCATGGACGAGGCCATCGTCAACTACCTGCGCCGCCAGCAGAACCTGCTGGTGGGCGAGTCGACCGCCGAGCGCATCAAGACCTCGATCGGCACCGCGCGGATGCCCGACGACGGGCGTGGCTCGTCGATGCAGATCCGGGGCCGCGACCTGCTGAACGGCGTGCCCAAGGAAACCGAGATCAGCCAGGCCCAGGTGGCCGAGGCGCTGTCGGAGCCCGTGCAGCAGATCTGCGAAGCGGTGATGTCCGCCCTCGAGGCGACCCCGCCGGACCTTGCCGCCGACATCGTCGACCGTGGCGTGATGCTCACCGGCGGCGGCGCGCTGCTCGGCGATCTCGACCTTGCGCTGCGCGAACAGACCGGGCTTGCGGTCTCCATCGCCGACGAGAGCCTCAACTGCGTGGCGCTCGGCACCGGCAAGGCGCTGGAGTACGAGAAGCAGCTCCGTCACGCCATCGACTACGATTCCTGACGCGCTTTGAGCGTGCCACAGCTGCCTCTATAAGGGGTTGAATGGCAAAGAACGGGCCCACCTCGGAAAACTACTCGGGACCGCTGAAGCGCCTGCTTCTGTCGGTCCTGCTGCTGTGTCTCGTCGGGCTGTTCATCTTCTGGCGGATCGACAGCCCGCGGGTCGAGCGCTTCCGCGCGCAGATCGTCGACCGGGTCATGCCCGGCTTCGACTGGGCGATGGCGCCTGTGACCGGGGCGGTCAACATCCTGCGGGATTTCCAGAGCTACCAGCGGATCTACGACCAGAACCAGGAGCTGCGCCGCGAGCTGCGCCAGATGACCGCCTGGAAGGAAGCCGCGCTGCAACTCGAGCAGGAGAACGCCCGCCTGCGCGATCTCAACAACGTGCGGCTCGACCCGCGGCTGACCTACATCACCGGCGTCGTGCTCGCCGACAGCGGCTCGCCGTTCCGGCAGTCGGTGCTGATCAACGTGGGCTCGCGCGACGGCATCGTCGACGGATGGGCCACGATGGACGGCATCGGCCTCGTGGGCCGGATCTCGGGCGTGGGGCCCAACACCAGCCGGGTGATCCTGCTGACCGATGCCACCAGCCGCATCCCGGCGATCATCCAACCCTCGGGGCAGCGCGCGATGGTCACCGGCGACAACTCCGCCGCCCCGCCCATCGACTTTCTCGAGGATTCCGAGCAGGTGCGCCCGGGCGACCGCATCGTGACGAGCGGCGACGGCGATGTCTTCCCGCCGGGGCTGCTGATCGGTCAGGTGGCCGAGGACCCGGGCGGCCGGCTGCGGGTGCGGCTTGCCGCCGACTACGAGCGGCTCGAGTTCCTGCGCGTGCTGCGCGACCACGGCGCGCGGCGGGTGAGCTCGCCCTCGGCGCTCATCCTGCCCGAGGTGCCGCCGGGCAGCGACAGCGCCGAGACCACCGGCACCGCCGGCACCGCGCCGGAGCAGCCAGATGGCTGAGTCCCGCCCTGCCCGCACGTGGATCATGCGCGGCACCTTCGTCCTGCTGGCCGTGGCGATCATGTTCTACCACCTGCTGCCGCTCGACATGATGCCGCCGCGCTACGCCGGGCCCGACCTGCTGGTCGCCATGTGCTTCGCCTGGGCGCTGCGCCGGCCCGATTACGTGCCGGCGCTGTCGGTCGCGGGCGTCATGCTGCTGGCCGACATCATGTTCCAGAGGCCGCCGGGGCTCTGGGCCGCGCTGGTGCTGCTGGCGACGGAGATCCTGAAATCGCGCGACAGGCGCGACCGCGAGACCACCTTCGCGATGGAATGGATCGGCGTCGCCACCACGCTTGCCGTGATCACGATCGTGTATCGTCTGACCCTGGCCCTCTTGATCGTGCCGTCGGGAACCTCTTTTCTGGCACTCATGCAGTACGCGATGACCGTGATCTGCTATCCTCTGGTGGTCATGGTGTCGCAATACCCGCTCGGGGTCCGTCGTATGGCGCCGGGCGACTTCGATCACGCCGGGAGAAGCCTGTGAGACGCACACCACGCGAGAGCGCGGACAGCACCCGCAAGATCACCCGCCGCGGCCTGATGCTCGGCGGCGCGCAGCTGGCCTTCGCCGGCGTGCTCGGGCTGCGGATGCACCACATGCAGGTCGACCAGGCCGACGAGTTCCGGCTGCTCGCCGAGGAGAACCGCGTCAACATCCACCTCATCCCGCCGTCGCGCGGGCGGATCTTCGACCGCGAAGGCCGGGTGATCGCCGACAACGAGCCGACCTACCGCATCACCATGCGCCGCGAGGATGCCGGCGACGTCGAGGATGTCATCCGGCGCCTTTCCGCACTGGTGGAACTCGACGAGAAGGAAGTCGCGCGCGCGCTCGAGGAAATGCGCACCTCGCCGCCCTTCCTGCAGGTCACCATCGCCGACCGCGTCAGCTGGGACGCGATCAGCCGCGTCGCGGTGAACGCCCCCGCCCTGCCCGGCGTCACGCCCGAAGTGGGCCTGAGCCGCTTCTACCCGCAGCACCAGACCTTCGCGCATGTGGTAGGCTACGTCGGCCCGGTGTCGGACCGCGACCTTGCCCGCTACGAGGACCCCGAGCCGGTGCTGCGCATCCCGCGCTTCCAGATCGGCAAGGTCGGCATCGAGGCCAAGTTCGAGGACCGCCTGCGCGGCTCCGCCGGCGCCAAGCGCGTCGAGGTCAACGCCGTGGGCCGGGTGATGCGCGAGCTCGACCGCCGCGAGGGCGAGGCCGGCGCCGACATGCAGCTGACCGTCGACAGCGAGCTGCAAGACTACATCAAGGCGCGGCTCGGCGAGGAAAGCGCCTCGGCCGTGGTCATGGATGTCGAGAACGGCGACGTGCTCGCCATCGCCTCGTCGCCCTCCTACGATCCCAACAAGTTCGTGCGCGGCATCTCGGTCAAGGACTATGGCGAGCTGCGCGAGAACAACCACCGCCCGCTGGCATCGAAGACCGTGCAGGACGCCTACCCGCCGGGCTCGACCTTCAAGATCGTCACCGTGCTCGCCGGGCTCGAGGCCGGGATCATCGGCCCCGACGACACCGTCTATTGCCCCGGCTACCTCGAGGTCGGCTCGCGCCGCTTCCACTGCTGGAAGCGGGCGGGCCATGGCCACGTCAACCTAGAGCGCAGCCTGCGCGACAGCTGCGACGTCTACTACTACGATCTTGCCATGAAAGTCGGCATCGAGAAGATCGCCGACATGGGCCGCCGCCTCGGGCTGGGGGCCGCCCCCGACGTACCGATGTCGGCGGTGACCGCCGGGCTGATGCCCGACAAGGAGTGGAAACGTCGCGAGCGCGGCGCCGAATGGCTGATCGGCGACACCGTGAACGCCTCGATCGGACAGGGCTTCGTGCTGACCTCGCCGCTGCAGCAGGCGATCATGGTCTCGCGCGTGGCCACCGGGCGGGCGGTTTCGCCCCGCCTCGTGCGCAGCATCGGCGGCATCGAATCCCCCTCCGGGGCGGGCGCACCGCTCGACATCGACCCGCAGCACCTGCGCTGGGTCCGCAAGGCGATGTTCTCGGTCTCGAACAGCCGGCGCGGCACCGCCTATCGCTCGCGCATCATCGCCGATGACATGCGGATGGCCGGCAAGACCGGCACAAGCCAGGTCCTGAACCGGGTGGTCCGCAACTCCGACGTTCCGTGGGAAGAGCGCGACCACGCGCTCTTCGTGAACTTCGCGCCCTTCGAGGCCCCTCGCGTCGCCGTCTCGATCGTCGTGGAACATGGCGGCGGCGGCTCCTCGACCGCGGCGCCGATCGCGCGCGACATCACCTTGCAGGCGCTCTACAAGGGCACTCCCCCGCTCGACGCCTACCCGGCCTCGGACCGGGGCCGCATCCAGGCACAGCAGGAACGCCTTGAGCGCGAGCGCCGGGCCCGTGCCGAAGAGGAAGGCCGGCGCGCATGAGCTACCTCGAGTATACCGTCAAGACGACCCCCGCCGGCTGGCGCAAGGTGCTCTACCTGAACTGGCCGCTGGTGATCCTGCTGTCGGCGGTGGCCTGTGTCGGCTTCCTGATGCTCTACTCGGTGGCCGGCGGCGATCTCGGACGCTGGGCCGAGCCGCAGATGAAGCGCTTCGGCCTCGGCCTCGCGGCGATGTTCCTCGTGGCGATGGTGCCGATCTGGCTGTGGCGCAACCTCTCGGCGGTGATCTACCTCGGCGCCCTCGCGCTGCTGGTGGCGGTCGAGCTCTTCGGCTCGGTCGGCATGGGCGCGCAGCGCTGGATCGAACTTGGCTTCATGCGGCTGCAGCCCTCGGAGGTGATGAAGATCGCGCTCGTGATGGTGCTGGCCGCCTACTACGACTGGCTGCCGATGAAGCGCGTCTCCCACCCGGTGTGGGTGCTGGCGCCGATCGTGCTGATCCTGACGCCGACCTTTCTCGTGCTGACCCAGCCGGACCTCGGCACGGCGATCCTGCTGCTCACCTCCGGCGGGCTCATGATGTTCATGGCCGGCGTGCACTGGGCCTATTTCGGCGTGGTCATCGCGGCGGGCGTCGGGGCGGTCTACACCGTCTTCCTGTCGCGCGGCACGCCGTGGCAGCTGCTGAAGGACTACCAGTTCAGGCGGATCGACACCTTCCTCGATCCCTCGACCGACCCGCTGGGCGCCGGCTACCACATCACCCAGGCCAAGATCGCCATGGGCTCGGGGGGCTGGACCGGCCGCGGCTTCATGCAGGGCACGCAATCGCGGCTGAACTTCCTGCCCGAGAAACACACCGACTTCATCTTCAACACGCTCGCCGAGGAATTCGGCTTCGTCGGCGGCGTCTCCCTTCTTGCGCTCTACGTGCTGATCCTGCTGTTCTGCATCGTCGCGGCGATGCAGAACCGCGACCGTTATTCCTCGTTGCTGATCCTCGGGGTCGGGCTGACCTTCTTCCTGTTCTTCGCCGTCAACATGTCGATGGTCATGGGCCTTGCCCCCGTCGTCGGCGTGCCGCTGCCTCTGGTAAGCTACGGCGGCTCGGCGATGCTGGTGCTGATGGTCGCCTTCGGACTGGTGCAGAGCGCCCATATCCACAGGCCCCGCTGATGACCAACATCCTCTTCGCCGCCGGCCCCGAGCTCTGGGCCGACTACGAGACACCGCTGCGCCGCGCGCTCGATGCGACCGGGCTCGACTACACGCTGGGATGCGACGCCGCACCCGAGACCGTCGACTACATCGTCTACGCCCCCGGCTCGAAGCTGCAGGATTTCGCGCCCTACACGCGGCTCAAGGCGGTGATGAACCTCTGGGCCGGGGTCGAGAAGATCACCGGCAACCCCACACTCACCGCGCCGCTCACGCGGATGGTCGACGACGAGGGGCTGACGCAGGGCATGGTCGAATACGTCACCGGCCACGTGCTGCGGCACCATCTCGGGATGGATGCGCATATCGTGAACCCGGAGCACGCGTGGGAACCCAACGTCCCGCCCCTCTCGCGCGAACGCCCGGTGACGGTGCTCGGCCTCGGCGCGCTCGGTCAGGCCTGCGCCGGGATGCTGGCGCACCTCGGCTTTCCGGTCACCGGCTGGTCGCGCACGGAAAAGCAGGTCGAGCGCGTCACCTGCTTCCACGGCGACGACGGGCTGTCGCGGGCGCTTGCCGATGCGCAGATCGTGGTGCTGCTGCTGCCCGACACCCCCGCCACGCGGAACCTTCTGGATGCAGACCGGCTGGCCCGGCTGCCGTGGGGCGCAGTGATCGTGAACCCCGGACGCGGGCCGCTCATCGACGACGACGCGCTGCTCGCCGCGCTCGACGCCGGTCAGATCGCTCACGCCACGCTCGACACCTTCCGCACCGAGCCGCTGCCGGCGGACCACCCCTTCTGGGCGCACCCGAAGGTCACGGTCACCCCGCACATCGCCTCGGAAACCCGTGTCGACAGCGCTGCCCGCGTGATCGCCGCGAACATCCGGCGCGGCGAGGACGGCGAGCCGCTCCTGCACCTCGTCGACCGCGACGCCGGCTACTGAACGTCTCGGGCGCTCAGGCCGGACGGCGCTTGAAGACGCCCGTCCCCTTGGCCACGAGAACGCCGGTATCGTCGGTCAGGACGGCCTCGGCGAAAAACGTCTTGTGGCCGCCACCGGTGCGGCGCCCCTCGCAGATCAGCCGGGTGCCGGTCGCGCGCCCGATGAACTGGACATTGAGCGACAGGGTCAGCGCATGCAGGCGCGTGTCGGGGTCGCCGGTCCAGCACCCCGAGATCCCCATCGCCGAATCCAGCAGCGTTGCATGCACTCCGCCATGCGGAATGCCCTGCCGGTTGCCCAGCGCCTCGGTGATCGGCATCTCGTAGCGGGAAAATCCCTCGCCCCAGTCGGTCAGTTCGAAACCGAGATGTTGCGCGAAGGCGCTCGGGGGATCGTGGAAGTCGCTCATGTGGCGTCGGCGTCCTGTTGTTCAAGTGTCAGCGCCGCCGCCGGCGCCTTGAGATCATCGGTCCGCAGCGGGCCGGTCGGCCGCGCGAGCCGGTTGCGCACCACCCAGTGCAGCCGGTCGGTGGCCCGCGTGATCGCCACGTAGGCAAGACGTTTCCACAGCGGCTGGCCGGCCTCGACCCGCCCCATGCGCGCTGCCGCGTAGAGGTCCGGCGCAAAGACCTGCACCTGCTCCCACTGCGAGCCCTGCGCCTTGTGGATCGTCACCGCCGCACCGTGCAGGAAGGTCGCCCCCATGCGCGCCGCGAAGGGAATGAACGGCTCTTCCTCGTCCGGCTTCTCGATCTTCACGATCGAGGCCGCCGAGACCTGCGGATCGGGCGCGCCCATCACGTGCAGCCGCGAGAACCCCGGCTTGCGCCCGGGCCCGAGATAGATCACCTGCGCCCCCTTGATGAGGCCGCGGGCCTCGAGATCCAGCCGCTTCTTGCGGTGCTTGAGCGGCAGCTCGAGCCCGTCGCAGATCAGCGGCTCGCCGGGCAGAAGCTCGGTCTCGGGCGCATCGTGCACCGCCCGGAAGGCATTGATCAGCCGGATCCGCGTGGCGTTGCGCCAGACCAGCACCGGCGAGCGGGCCATCAGGTCGACCTCGACCCTCTGCGCCCAGACAACGCGGTCGTCCTGTGCCGCCTTTTCCTCCACCATGCGCTCGAACTCATGAAACTCCAGCGCCGGATCGGCCAGCGCATGCGCGAGATCGAGGATCGGGTTGTCGGCCTTCTGGCGGTGGACGCGATGCAGCTCAATCTTCTGCCCCTCGTCCATCGTGTCGAAGATCATCTTGCCCGACTGGTTCACCGGCGCGAGCTGCGCCGGGTCGCCGAAGAGCACGAGGTTCGGGAAGATCTCTCGCAGGTCCTCGTACTGGCGGTCGTCGAGCATCGAGGCCTCGTCGACGAAACCGATGTCGAGCGGCTCCTCGCGCCGCTTCCAGCCCGAGATGAAATCGCTGCCGCGCAGCCCCGCCGCCGCCAGCGCCGCCGGCACCGACTTGTGCGCCTGGTAGCTGGCAAAGGCCCGGTCGAGGGCCTCTTCCCCCAGCCCCTCGATCTCGGGCTTCTCGTCATTGCCCATCAGCCATTCGGCGATGCGCTCGTATTCCGGGTCATAGACCGGGGTGTAGATGATGCGGTGGATGGTGGTCGCCGGAACGCCACGGTTGCGCAGCACGCTCGCCGCCTTGTTGGTCGGCGCCAGCACCGCGAAGCTGCGGGTCTCGCGACGCTTGCGGTTCTCGTAGTCGCCCGAGACGATCTCGGCCCCCGCCGCCTCGAGCGCCTTGCAAAGCTCCGACAGCAGCAGCGTCTTGCCCGAGCCCGCCTTGCCCATCAGCGCCATGACCTGCCCCGGTCCTTCCTGCGCCGGTTCGCAGAAGCCGTCATCGAGGTGGACGCCGGCCTCGCGCAGCATGTCTGCCACGCGGTCCCAGGCCTCGGCCTGGTCGTCGGAGAAGGTCAGTGCGGGCAGATCGTCCATGCCGCGGACCCTAAAGCGCTGCGGCGCAAGAGACCAGAGAGCACGACGCCCGCGGCTTCTTCTGGCCCGAAATATCCCGGGGGAGTCGCCGCAGGCGACGGGGGCAGCGCCCCCTCAGGCGGCAGTGATCGTCCGCGCCGGCATCGACGCCCCGAAGGCCGCCTCGAACCACGCGCGGGAGCGCGCCGCCGGGATGCCCGCCGCCGCCGACACCCGCGCCTGCGCGTCGGCGCTGTGCGCCCAGAGGCCCACGCTGATGCGCGCCCGGCCCTCCCCGTCGCTGCCGAGCACGTCGGGCGATGCGCCGATGCGCCGGTAGATCCGCACCATGCGCGCGTCGAAGACGCCTACGAAATGCGCGATGCCGAAGCCCTGCATCACCTCGCCGCCCGCGAGCATCAGCGCGGCCGCCGTGCCCGGTTCCGTCTCGCGGGCGAGGCAGAAGCGCGTGCACTCCCAGATCAGCGGGCTCTCGATCCGCACGCCGCCGGTGAGATGGCCGAAATGCTCGTTGACCATGCAACGACCGACGGTGGGCAGAAGCCGCATCGACCCGCCGTGGCGGCCGTCGGCGCGCTCCCAGATCACGTAAAGCGGGTTCAGGGCATCGTAGGCATCGCGCTCCTCGCCCGCGGCATCGACGTCGACCTCCCAGCCGAGCCGCGTCGAGAACTGGTCGGCGCGGTCGCGGAACATGCTGCGCGCGAGCGTCGGAAAGGCGGCGAGCTGGTCGCCGTAGATGTAGCGGATCATGGTCGTGCTCCCTCGGTGTCCGGTGGAGCAAGGTTTGATCAGCCATGGTTAACGAGATCGGCGCACAGCGCGCGTTGCGCCCGGCGACGGCGGTCAGACAACGATCAGCCCGCGTGACAGGGCACGCGCGACCGCGTGGGTCGTGTTCATCGCGCCGAGCTTGAAGCGCGCGCTCTCGATGTAGACGCGCAGCGTGTGCTCGGAGATGCCGAGCGTCTCGGCCGCCTGTGCGCGGCTGTAGCCCACCGCGAGCAGTGTCAGCCCCTCGACCTCGCGCGGGCTCAGCGGCTGGGCGGGTTCGGGCGCGCGGCCCGGCTCCAGCTCGAGCGCCTTCTTGTTGAAGTAATGCGCCACGAGGATCAGCTCGCGCCGGTTCGCCTCGGTGAAGGCGGCCCAGCTTTCGTCGTCGCTGTTGTGACTGACCGTGAACATCGCGAACTGGCCGTTCGGGCCGCGGACCGGGATCGAGTAGCCCTGGTTGCCGACCCCATGCGCGATCGCATCCTGCTGGAAGGCGCGCGCGGCCCTCGAGCTCCAGTCAAGGCGTTTCCAGTCGACCGGGTGGAAGCGCTGGTAGCAGCCCTGCACCACCGGGTCGATCCGCAGGTAGCCCTTGTCGACATAACGCTGCACCCAGGCGGGATCGTAGGTGCCGCAGCCGTATTGTTCACCGCTGGCGCTGACCCAGTGGTAGATGAGGTGATCGACCTTGTAGAGATCGCGCAGCGCCTCGCTGACCGCCTGCAGGTCCTCGAGGCGTTCCGCCCGTTCAAGCCGTTCCAGAAACCCGCCCGCTGCGGAACTGCCCTCCACGAAGCCCAATGCCATTCCCCCCGGCATCCGACGCCATCTCGACCTCCGCGACGAGCTGCGCCTCGTCGAGCTGCTCGGCCAGCGCGTCGAGGGCGTTGGCCTGGGCAAAGGTCTTCAGATCGGTCAGAACGTCGATAATCCAATCATGTCGCATGATCAGCCTTTCCCCAGAGAATTAACAATTGGTTAATTCAACTCTAGCATGTGACCCGGAAGCGGGAAATTCGCACATTCCAACTCCCCGAATATGGCGAGGCGCGACGCGCCAAGCCCCTGACGCCGCTGGCTCGCGGGCGGAAACGGAAACGCCCGCGAACCGATTTCTCGATTCGCGGACGTTCTAGCAGGTCGCAGATGAAGCGCCGGTTAACTGCGGGCGTCGAGTGCCTCTTCAAAGGTGCGCAGCCCGGTCCGGGGCGCCTGCACCAGCACGGCCATGTTGCCGGGCTTGTGCTCGTTGCGCAGCATCTTGGTGTGCGCGCCGGGAATCTCGTCCCACTCGAAGACCTCGGACATGCAGGGATCGAGCCGGCGCTCGACCATCAGCCGGTTGGCCGAGGCCGCCTGCTTGAGGTTGGCGAAATGCGAGCCCTGCAGGCGCTTCTGGTGCATCCACATGTAGCGGACGTCGAAGGTGCAGTTGAAGCCCGAGGTTCCGGCGCAGATCACCACGATGCCGCCCTTCTTCACGATCAGCGTCGAGACCGGGAAGGTCGCCTCGCCGGGGTGTTCGAAGACCATGTCGACGTTCACGCCCTTGCCGGTGATGTCCCAGATCGCCTTGCCGAACTTGCGGGCTTCCTTGAGCCAGGCGTTGTATTCCGGCGTGTTGACCGTCGGAAGCTGGCCCCAGCAGTCGAACTCCTTGCGGTTGATGACCCCCTTGGCCCCCTGCGCCAGCACGAAGTCACGCTTGCTCTCGTCCGAGATCACGCCGATCGCGTTGGCGCCGGCGGTGTTCGCCAGCTGGATCGCGTAGGAGCCGAGGCCGCCCGAGGCGCCCCAGACCAGCACGTTCTGGCCGGGCTTGAGCTCGTGCGGGTGGTGGCCGAAGAGCATCCGGTAGGCGGTGGCCAGCGTCAGCGTGTAGCAGGCGCTTTCCTCCCAGGTCAGGTGCTTGGGGCGCGGCATGAGCTGTTGCGCCTGCACGCGGGTGAACTGGGCAAAGGAGCCGTCGCCGGTCTCGTAGCCCCAGATCCGCTGGCTGGGCGAGAACATCGGGTCGCCGCCGTTGCATTCCTCGTCGTCGCCATCGTCCTGGTTGCAGTGGATGACGACCTCGTCACCGACCTTCCAGCGGGTGACCTTCTCGCCCACGGCCCAGACGATACCCGAGGCGTCGGACCCCGCGATGTGGTAGTCCTGCTTGTGCACGTCGAACGGCGAGATCGGCTTGCCGAGGCCGGCCCAGACGCCGTTGTAGTTGACGCCCGCCGCCATCACGAGAACCAGCACCTCATGGCTGTCGATCTGCCAGGTGTCGACGACCTCCTTCTGGAAGGACTGGTCCGGCTCGCCGTGGCGCTCGCGACGGATCGCCCACGCGTACATCTTCTTCGGCACGTAGCCGAGGGGCGGCATCTCGCCGATCTCGTAAAGATCCTTCTCGGGTGCCTCGTAGGGCGCGATCCCGGTTTGCGTGTCCAGAGCCATCGGGGCCTCCTTCCTCAAGTGATCCTGCCGGATCTGTTGTGTCTCGGTCTTGTCTCCCCGCCCCGCGCCGCAGTGCAGAATCGCGGGGCCTTGTTCAGGGAGATATATTTCATCGCGAAACAATGCAACATCAACTAAGGCTAGTTTTGAAATTTTATGACCGAGCGGCCGCAGAAAGATCCGGACGCCCACGCGGTCATCATGCTGTCGGCGGTGCCGCTGCCTGCCCGGGGCTCCATGCAGACAAAGGCTTTTCGGTGTTCTGGCCAGCCTTCCAGGCCGTACTGAGCGGCGCGCCAAGACGGAGTTCGTCACGGGCCGCGGCGACGCCGCAGTGCGGCGAATTGACGGGACATTTTATTTCCAATATTCAGACGCTGACGCAACAAGCTTGCCGACTTGATTCTGGCCTGCCACGGAGACCGACATGACGGACCTTCAGAAAGACCGCCCCTGGCTGATCCGCACCTACGCGGGACATTCGACCGCCAAGGCCTCGAACGCGCTCTACCGCAACAACCTTGCACGCGGGCAGACCGGCCTGTCCGTGGCCTTCGACCTGCCGACGCAGACCGGCTACGACAGCGACCACGTCCTGGCCCGAGGCGAGGTCGGCAAGGTGGGCGTGCCCGTCTGCCATCTCGGTGACATGCGGACGCTCTTCGACGAGATCCCGCTCGAGCAGATGAACACCTCGATGACGATCAACGCGACGGCGCCCTGGCTGCTGGCGCTCTACATCGCGGTGGCCGAGGAACAGGGCGCCGACGTCTCGAAGCTGCAGGGCACGGTGCAGAACGACCTGATCAAGGAGTATCTCAGCCGCGGGACCTATATCTGCCCGCCGAAACCCTCGCTGAAGATGATCGGCGACGTGGCCGAGTTCTGCTACACCAACGTGCCGAAGTGGAACCCGATGAACGTGTGTTCCTACCACCTGCAGGAAGCCGGCGCGACGACCGAGCAGGAGCTGGCCTTTGCGCTGGCCACCGGCATCGCGGTGCTCGACGAGCTCAAGCCGCGCGTGCCGGCCGAGGACTTCCCCGCGCTTTGCGGACGCATCTCGTTCTTCGTGAACGCCGGCATCCGCTTCGTCACCGAGATGTGCAAGATGCGCGCCTTCGTCGACCTCTGGGACGAGATCCTCGAGACCCGCTACGGCGTCGAGAACCCCAAGTTCCGCCGCTTCCGCTACGGGGTGCAGGTGAACTCGCTCGGCCTGACCGAGCAGCAGCCCGAGAACAATGTCTACCGCATCCTGATCGAGATGCTGGCCGTCACGCTGTCGAAGAAGGCCCGCGCCCGTGCGGTGCAGCTTCCCGCGTGGAACGAGGCGCTTGGGCTTCCCCGCCCCTGGGACCAGCAGTGGTCGATGCGGATGCAGCAGATCCTCGCATACGAGACCGACCTGCTGGAATACGGCGATCTCTTCGACGGCAACCCGGTGGTCGATGCCAAGGTCGAGGCGCTCAAGGAAAGCGCCCGCGCCGAGCTGGCCAACATCGACAGCATGGGCGGCGCGATCGGTGCCATCGACTACATGAAGAGCCGTCTGGTGGATGCAAACGCCGAGCGGCTGAACCGGATCGAGAAGAACGAGACCATCGTGGTCGGCGTCAACAAGTGGACCGAGGGCGAGCCCTCGCCGCTCATGGGCGAGGACGGCGGCATCATGGTGGTCGACCCTGCCGTCGAGCAGGACCAGATCGACCGGCTCGACGCATGGCGCGCCGAACGGGACGACGCGGCCGTGAAAGCCGCGCTCGCCGAGCTGCGTGCCGCAGCGAAGGAGGGGCGCAACGTCATGCCCGCTTCCATCGCCGCCGCCAAGGCCGGCGTGACCACAGGCGAATGGGCCGAGCAGATGCGTGTCGTGCACGGCGAGTATCGCGGCCCGACCGGCGTGTCGAAGGCGGTGAGCAACAAGACCGAGGGCCTCGAGGACATCCGCGCGGCGGTTGACGCTGTGAGCGACAGCCTCGGTCGCCGTTTGCGGTTCCTCGTCGGAAAGCCCGGACTCGACGGGCATTCCAACGGCGCCGAGCAGATCGCCTTTCGCGCCCGCGATTGCGGCATGGAAATCGACTACGAGGGAATCCGGCTCACGCCGGAGCAGATCGTCGAGGCCGCGAAAGACGGCGCTCATGTCGTTGGCCTCTCGATCCTGTCCGGCAGTCACATCTCGCTGGTCGAGGATACGATGGAGCGAATGCGCAACGAGGGCCTGGGCCATATCCCGGTGATCGTGGGCGGCATCATCCCGGAAGAAGACGCAAGGCGGCTCAAGGCAATGGGCGTGGCCAAGGTTTATACGCCCAAGGATTTCGTCCTGAACATGATCATGAAGGACATCGTCACTCTGGTCGATCCCAAGGCGGTGGCGGCAGAATAAGTCGCATTCCCACCGGAACCTGAAATTAATTTGTGCCGCTCATCGATAAGGTGAGCGGCTCTCCGCTTTTTTGCCCTAATTCGACAATTGACACAAAACACTACTTGAACGGGAAGGTGCATATCCAAGATATCATCATCTAAAAAACCTGTCAGACGAAGTAAGGACAAAAATGGACATCGACCTGAATGCCCTCGACAAGGCAGAGCTTTTACAACTCAAGAGCGACGTTGAAAAGGCGCTGAAAACCATTGATGCCCGCCGCAAGGCCGAGGCGAAGCGTGCCGCAGAACAGGCCGCCCGGGAATTCGGTTTTTCACTGGACGAGGTCTATACCGCGAGCGCTGCGAAGGGCTCCAAGGGCGCACCGAAATACGCGAACCCCGACGATCCCAGCCAGACTTGGACCGGCCGCGGCCGAAAGCCCAACTGGGTGATTTCCGCGCTTGAGTCCGGAAAGACCATGGAAGAACTGGCCCTCTGATGACCCCACATATTGGCGCCGCCCCCGGGTCGATCGCCGAAACGGTTCTCATGCCGGGTGATCCCCTGCGTGCCGAATGGGCGGCAAAGACCTTTCTCGATGACCCCGTGTGCGTGAACAGCGTGCGCGGGATGTCCGGCTTTACCGGAACGTGGAAGGGCAATCGCGTGACGATCCACGGCTCGGGCATGGGAATGCCGAGCCTGTCGATATATGCAAATGAACTGATCCGTGAATACGGTGCGAAAACGCTCATCCGCATAGGCTCCTGTGGCGCGATGCAGGAAAACGTGGGGTTGCGGGATGTCATTCTCGCGATGACCGCCTCGTCTCTTTCCACGCCGTCGACCGGGATATTCCGCGAGCTGAATTTCGCCCCTTGCGCCGATTACGGCCTGCTGGCCGCCGGCGTCGAGTCCGCGAAAAGGATCGGTACACCCTGTCATGTCGGCGGGATTTACTCGGCGGATGTCTTCTATGACGAACGGCCCGACCTCAACGAGATCATGACCCGCCACGGCATTCTCGGCGTCGAGATGGAAGCGGCCGAGCTCTACAACCTCGCGGCCCGCCACGGCGTGCGCGCGCTGGCCGTGCTGACGGTCTCCGACCACCTGCTGCGGCACGAGGCGCTTCCCGCCGAGGACCGGCAGTCGTCCTTCGGCGACATGGTGCAGATCGCGCTCGAGGCGGCCTTTGCCTGAGATGGGCGACCGCCCGTGATGGCCCGGCGCGGCGCGCGACACGCTCGCGCGTCACGCTCCGGGCGCCGCGCGCCCGTCGGAGCAGGTCGCGGCGCGGCTCGAGGCGCTCGCCCTCCGCAACCGCGAGCTCCACGAACACGACTGCTTCAATCTCAACCCGGCGCCCAACGTGACGACCCCGCGCGCCGAGGCGCTGCTGGCCTCCGGCCTCGGGATGCGTCCCTCGCTGGGCGCGCCGGGTGACAAATACGAGACGGGCCTCGTGGCTAGCGAGGAAATCGAGGTCCTCGCCGCGTCGCTCGCCTGCGAGGTCTTCGGCGCCCGCCATGCCGAGCTGCGCGTGGCCTCGGGCGCCATGGCCAACCTCCACGGCTTCATGGCGCTGGCCCAGCCGGGTGACGCGATCATCGCACCGCCGGCCGAGATCGGCGGCCACGTCCCCCATCACGCGGCGGGCTGTGCCGGGCTCTACGGGCTGGTAAGCCACCCTGCCCCGGTCAACGCCAAGGACTATACCGTCGATTTCGACGCGCTCGCGACGCTCGCACAAGAGGTCCGGCCCCGGATCATCCCGCTGGGCGGGATCCCGCTGGGCGGGTCGCTGAACCTCCGGCCGCACCCGGTGGCCGAGGTCCGCGCCATCGCCGACGAGGTGGGCGGGCTTTCTCGCCTGCGGGATCGGCCTTCCCGGCGCGCCGGTGCCCGGCGACATGAACGGCCTGCGCATCGGCACGCCGGAGCTCGTCCGCTGGGGCATGACCCCCGAGCACGCGCCGCGCCTCGCCGGCCTCATCGCCGAAACGCTCCGCGCGATCGACCCCGAGCGCCTTGCGGCCGAGGACGCGGAGTGGCGGCGCAGCTTCGACCGCGTGCATTTCGTCCACGCCCGACCGCGCGAGACCGGCGCAGCCCTGTCCTAGCGGCCGTGGCTGCGGTCGTAGCCGTTGCGCGCGGGCGGCTGCCAGCCCGCAAGCGCGCCCTCCGCCGGCGCGAGGATCTCGACCTCGAGCGGGAAACAGGCGGCGGTGTCCGAGCTGTGCTCGGACGAGCAGTCGCCACCCGGACAGGCGCTGAGCGCGCCCAGCAGGTCGATTTCGGCGAAGAAGGTCAGCGCATCACCGGGCCGCACCGGGCTCGCCTTCATGAAATACTGGCCGGTGTTGCGGGTGAAGCCGGTGCACATGAAGACGTTGAGCACATCGTGCACATGCGCCTCGGCCTGCCTCAGCGGCAGCCCGGTGGCATCCGCGAGCGCCCGCGTCAGGTTGGAATGGCAGCAGTGATGATATTGCGAGCCCGACAACAGGTTGCCGGTGTAGGGATCGCAACGGGTGCCGATCACGTCATGCACCGAGCCGCCGAAAGCGTCGATTCCGTACCAATCGAGCGTGTCCTCGACGATGGTCGCCATGGGCCGCAGGTGCGGGAAGCTCGACCAGAGCCGCTCGCCGGTGCTGACATGGGTGCCGTGCAGCGCCCGGGTCTTGCCCGAGTAGAAGCGTTCCGACAGATCGTCCGCGTTCCACAGGTTGAGATCGCCCACCTGCGGCCCCTCGACGCTGCGGATGCGGAAGAACTGCCCGGCGGACACCCGGAAATGACAGGCGTCGCGCGGCGCGGCCATGACCGATGCCATAGGCAAGGCGCCGGCCAGCGCGCCACGGTAGAGCGCCATGTCGGGCTGCGGCAACGTCTCGTTCGGATAGCAGATCACCGGCGGCACGGCGCGGCGGGCCTCGGCGTCGGGGGGAACACGGGTCATGGGGGGCACTCCTTTCGCAGCGACTGAATACCAGCCGGCACGGCAGGGCAAGAGGCGGCCCCTCAGACCACGAGCTGCGCCTCGGCAAGCTCGAGCTCCTGGTCCTCCTCCGCATCCTTGTGATGTTCTGCCGCCGCGTCGGCTTCGATATGCGGCACGGTCATCATCGCCACCACGTCACCGCCCGAAAGCGTGTATTCCTCGGCGATGTACTCGCGCTGAACCCATTCCTCGTAGGCGCCGATAAGCTGGCCCTCGCCGGCCCAGACCTGCGGGTCATGCGCGGCGTATTCCATGAAGACGGTCCGCATCTCCTCGTGTTCGGCGCCGGAAACATTCTCGTCGAAGCCCCAGGTGGCATAGCCGTAGTAGCTCGTGACGGTGACGTCGTTGCTGTAGTCCTGCGCCGCCGCCGCGGTGAACTCCGAGGCGTGGATGTGATCGGAATGCTCGATGTCGGTGTGCTCAGTGGTGTGGTCCTGGATGTGGATCCGGTCTGGCGCATAGGTCTGCATGAGCGCGGTGAGCGTCGCCTGAAGGGAGGCGCTCGTATATGTGGCGCTGCCGTCGACGGCGGTCATGGTGTCGATCGTGCCCTCCCACAGCGCCTGCAGCGCCTCGCTGCCGTAGCGCTCGGAGCCGCCGCCGCCGAAGCCATCGGGCAGGCGCATGAAGATGAGCCGCACGTCCGGTTCGCTCGCGAGGTAGGAGCTGGCGATCTCGAACTCATTGCCGCTGGCCGAGACCGTCAGGATCTCGTCGACCCAGTCGCTGACACCGGCCATCTCGGCGTAGGCGTCCTTGACTCCCTGTTCGCGCTCGCTCCAGTAGCTTTCGTCCATGCCCGCATCGCCCGAGGTCAGGTAGACCGTCGTGAGCGGCTCGTCGGCGTCGATCAGGTCGTTGATCGTCGGGTTCATGAACAACAGGTCGTCGTCCTGATGCGCGACGAAGACCATGTCGCCGAGCGCTTCCGACGTCGGGTCGTCCGGGTCGATGGGGTCGTCGGGGGGCGTCGGGTCATCCGGAGGCGTCGGATCGTCGGGCACCACCGGGTCGTCCGGCGTGTCGCCGGGGCCCTCTCCGGGCACCGATGGCTCGGTAAGCTCGGTGACGGTCAGCTCCGTGACCTCACCGATCAGCGGGTCGTCTTCGGGCCAGTTGGATTCGCCGACCAGCAGGTTCTCGCGGTCGACATCCGCCGGCACCACGCCATCGGCCTCGGCCAGTCGCTCGCCGTCCTTCTCGATCCACATCAGCCCGTCGGGATCGACGCCCGCGCTCCAGAGCGCCGTCTCGCCCTCGACGATCGCGCCCGCGGCCACCACGCGGTAGGCGTCGCCGTCGACCCAGACCTCGAGCATCATGTCGCCGGTATTCTCGATCTGCCCGAGCAGGATGTTGTTGGTGGCCGGCCCGTCGCCGAAATCGACGACGCGCTGCCAGTAGGCCCCCTGCAGGTCGTCGAACCGCACGGACACGTCGATGCGGAAGGCACCGTCGATCTGTGGGATGCCGCCGTCGGTCTCGGGGTCCGGATCGACCGGCTCGTCCGGCGGATCCGGGTCCACGGGCTCGTCCGGCGGCACGGGGTCGGTGCCCCCGGCCTGCGAGACCGTCAGGTCGAGGATGACCCCGTCGATGGCATCGCCGCCCGCCTCGGTCGCCTCGCCCACGCCGAGGTTCTCGCGCGTGACGTCCGCCGGCACGACGCCCGCACCCTCGGCCAGCCGCACGCCGTCCTTCTCCATCCACATGGTGCCGTCGTAGTCGATGCCGACCGCCCAGTGCGCCAGTTCACCCTCGGTGATCGCATCGGACGCGGTGATGCTGTAGGTCTCGCCGTCCTGCACGATGGCGAACATCATGTCGGAGGTGGCTTCGACCTGCGTCAGCGTGATGGCGCTGTCGCCTGTCGCATCGGCGAAGTCGAAGACCCCCTGCCATGCGCCGCCCGCGACATCGTCGTAGCGCACCGCCACGTCGAGCTTGAACGCGCCGTTGATCTGCACGGGCTCGTTGAGGAACCCGCCGTCGGAGGCCTCGCCGTCCTGCGTCACGTCGATGCCCAGAACAGCCCCGTCGAGAGGTGAATCCTCGACCCAGTTGGAGCGACCCAGCAGCTCGTTCGCACGCAGCATCGCGCCCGGCACCACGCCGCTCGCCTCTGCCAGCCGCGCGCCGTCCTTCTCGATATACATGAGCCCGCCGGGGTCCACGCCGATGGTCCAAGTCGCGACTTCCCCCTCGACGATCGCGTTCCCGGCGGTGACCCGGTAGACGTCATCGCCCTGGAACAGCTCGAAGGAGATGTCGCTGGTGTTCTCGACCTGCGTCAGAAGGATGTTGTTCTGCGCCGGGCCGTTCCCGATATCGAGCACGCGCTGCCAGTAGCCCGACAGAAGATCGTCGAAGCGGGCGACGACCTCGATTTCGAAAGCGCCGGTGATGTCCTCGAGGTCGCCCTCGGCTGCACTGGGATCGAAAGGCGGCATGGGCTTCTCCTTTACCGCATCGGCGATGCTCGCCGGGCCGAAGCGGCCCGCGATCCGCACAGACTAGCGACACTATGGCGAAATCATGCCGGAAACATTCCGTTCTGGATATGGAAACAGCTGGCTAGGGTTCGGTGACGCGGCAGGAGCATTTTGAACCAAAGGCTTAGCGCCGAAGCCGTGGCTCGCCTCATACCTGGCGCATCGTTTCCTGAGCACGCACAGTCTAGTTCACGGCGCGCGATTGTCGATAAATGCCGGAAAACCACATCTTTTACGGGAACGCGATTCGCTTCGAAACGCCACCTCAGACGCCGAGATACTGCCCGCTGACCTCGGGCGTCAGGGCCTCGAACGGCCCTTGCCAGACGTTGCGCCCGCGCTCGAGGATCACCGCCCGGTCACAGGCGCCCCGCAGCTCCTTGAGCGACTTGTCGATCACCAGCATCGCCATGCCCGTCTCGGACTTGAGCCGCGCGATGGCGGCCCAGATTTCCTGTCGCACCGTCGGCGCCAGTCCCTCGGTCGCCTCGTCTAGGATCAGCAGCCGCGGATTGGTCATCAGAGCCCGGCCGATGGCGAGCATCTGCTGCTCGCCGCCCGAGAGCGACGCCGCCCGCTGGCGCCGGCGTTCGGCCAGCCGGGGAAAGAGCGTCTCGACCCGCGGCTGGTCCCAGTGCCCCTTGCGCGCCGACGCGACGAGGTTCTCGGCGACGGTCAGGTCGCGGAAACAGCGCCGGCCCTCGGGCACCAGACCGATGCCGAGCCGCGCGGCGCGGTGGCTTGGCAGCCGCGACAGGTCGTGACCGTCGAACACCAGCGTGCCCTGTGCCGGAAGCATCCGGCAGATGCAGCGCACCGTGGTCGACTTTCCCATGCCGTTGCGCCCCATGAAGGCCACCGCCTCGCCCGGCGCGACCTGAAGATCCACGCCGAACAGCGCCTGGCTCGCGCCGTAAGAGGCAGTCACGCGGTGCAGCGACAAGAGGCTCATGCGGCATCCCCGAGATAGGCTTCGCGCACGCGCGGATCGCGGCGGATCTCGTCGACGGTGCCGGTCGCGATGACGCGCCCGTAGACCAGCACGCTGATCCGGTCGGCAAGCGCAAAGACCGCGTCCATGTCATGCTCGACCAGCAGGATCGGCGCCTGCGCCCGCAGCCCGTCGAGAAACCCCGTGAGCCGCTTCGAGCCCTCCTGCCCCAGCCCGGCCATCGGCTCGTCCATGACGAAGGCGCGCGGTGCGAGGGTGAGCGCGACCGCCACCTCGAGCTGGCGGCGCTGGCCATGGCTGAGCTCGGCGGTGCGCAGCTCGGAGAGCTCGGCCAGGTCGACCGCCTCGAGCGCGGCCTCGGCACGGTCGCGCAGGGCGCCGTCGCGGCTGGCGCGGCCGAAGAACTGCCATGGCCTGCCGGACGCGCCGAGTGCACCGAGCAGCACGTTCTGCAGCACCGTGTCCTCCATCGCCAGCGCAGAAGTCTGGAAGGTGCGCGCCAGCCCCATCCGTGCCCGCGCCTGCGTGCTGAGGCCGGTGACGTCCTGCCCCAGAAACGCCACGCGCCCGGCGTCGGGCCGCAGCGCTCCGCAGATCTGCGCGATGAGAGTCGACTTGCCCGCGCCGTTCGGCCCGATGATGGCGTGGATCTCGCCCGCGCGCAGGTCGATCGACACGCCGTCGGTCGCCGCCAGCGCGCCGAAGGACTTGCGCAGGTCATGGGTCGCAAGAACGGTCTCAGCCATCGCGGCGCCTCCCGGCCAGCATGCCGATCAGCCCGCCCCGTCCGAACAGCACCACGACCAGCAGGAACAGCCCGAGGAAGATCTGCCAGTAGTCACTCACGCCGCCGAGCAGGTGTTCGAGCAGCACGTAGAACCCCGCGCCGGCCACCGGCCCGAACAGCCGCGCGACCCCGCCGATGATGACGAAGACCATGATCTCGCCCGACATCTGCCAGCTGAGCATGGTCGGGCTGACGAAGCGGTTGAGGTCCGCGAAGAGCGCCCCGGCCAGCCCGGTGATCGCGCCCGAGATCACGAGCGCCACCAGTTGCAGACGCGTCGGATCGAGCCCCACTGCCCTAGCGCGTTCGGGCACCTGGCGGGCGGCATTGAGCGCCAACCCGAAGGGCGAGCGCATGAGCCGCGCGCTGAACAGCAGCGCCGCGCAGAGCCAGGCGAGGCAGATGCCGTAGAACTGGATTGGCACCAGCGTGTTCAGCCCCGGAAAACCGTTGCGCACGTAGATCGACAGCCCGTCCTCGCCGCCATAGGCGGGCCAGGAGATGGCGAAGAAATACATCATCTGCCCGAAGGCCAGCGTGATCATGATGAAGTAGACGCCCGAGGTGCGCAGCGCCAGCAGCCCGATCAGCAGAGCCGCGAGCGACGAGGCCGCGACGGCCACCAGCCAGATCACCGGCATCGACTTGGTACCCTCGATGACAAATGGCCATTCGGTCAGCGGCGTGTAGCTCTGTGCGTGGCTCGCGAGGATGCCCATGGCGTAGCCGCCGATGCCGAAGAACACCGCATGCCCAAGGCTCACCAGCCCGCCGATCCCCAGCGCGATGTTGAGCCCGACCGCCGCCAGCGCGAAGATCACCGCGCGGGTGGCGAGCGTGATGGTAAAGGGCTCGTCGGCCCAGACCGCCCAGGCGGGCACCAGCACCAGCGCCGCGAGAAGCGCGGCGTTCAGAATGCGTTCACGGCTCATGCCCGGGCTCCGAAAAGCCCCGTGGGCCGCCAGATCAGCACACCCGCCATGAGGATGTAGATCGCCATCGAGGCAAAGGCCGAGCCGATGGAAGCGGCGCTGGCCGGGTCGGTAACGAGCTTGAACAGCTCCGGCAGCAGAACTCCGCCCAGCGTATCGGTCAGTCCGACCAGCAGCGCGCCGATCAGCGCGCCCTTGATCGAGCCGATGCCGCCGATCACGATCACCACGAAGGCCAGGATCAGCACCGGCTCTCCCATGCCCACCTGCACCGACTGGATGGCTCCGACCAGCGCCCCGGCGAGCCCGGCCAGCCCCGCCCCCAGCGCGAAGACCAGCGTGTAAAGCTTCGAGATATCGACGCCGAGCGCGGCGATCATCTCGCGGTCGTTCTCGCCCGCACGGATGCGGATGCCGAGCCGGGTGCGCGCGTTCAGCCACCACAGGCCCGCTGCCACGGCAAGGCCCAGCACGATCAGCAGCAGCCGGTAGGCGGGATAGGGAATGCCGCCGGGCAGCGTGACCGTGCCCGAGAGCACCTCGGGAATGTCGAGGTAGAGCGGGAACGAACCGAACGCCCAGCGGGTGCCCTCGGAGAAGATCAGGATCAGCGCGAAGGTCGCGAGCACCTGATCGAGGTGGTCGCGGGCGTAGAGCCGGCGGATCACGAAGAGCTCGACCAGAGCGCCCGCGCCCGCCGCCGCGGCAAGCGCGGCCACCAGCGCCAGCAGGAACGAGCCGGTGAGCCCCGCCACGGTCGCCGCCGCGAAGGCGCCGACCATGTAGAGCGAGCCATGGGCGAGGTTGATGAGCCCCATGACGCCGAAGATCAGCGTCAGGCCGGCCGCCATGAGAAACAGCATGACGCCGGATTGCAGGCCGTTCAGGACCTGTTCTGCGAGCAGGAGCGCGGACATCTCTGGCCTTCGTCGTGGCAGGGCCCCGCTTGTGCGGAGCCCCGTCGCATCAGTTCATCGAGCACTCGTCGACATAGGCCGACGAGCGGTCCTCGAGCGCGGTGGCGACGATCTTGTTGGTGTAGACGTCGCCTTCCTTGATGACCTCGCGGATGTAGATGTCCTGGATCGGGTGCTGGTTTGTATCGAAGGCGAAATCGCCGCGTACGCTGTCGAAGTCGGCTTCCTTCAGTGCCGCGCGGAAGGCCTCTGCCTCCGAGGGCTCGGCCTTGTCGAGCGCCGAGAGCAGCAGGTTCGCCGTGTCGTAGCCATAGGCCGCGTAGAGCGACGGCAGGCGGTCGTACTTCTCCTGGAAGCCCTCGACAAAGGCCGCGTTGGCGGCGTTGTCGATGTCCTTGGACCAGTTCGAGCCGTTCTTCACGCCAAGCGCGGCCTCGCCCACGGCCTGCAGGATCCCTTGGTCGAAGGAGAACGCCGGCCCCATCACGGGGAGTTCGACGCCACTGTCGGCATATTGCTTGAGGAACGAGATCCCCATGCCGCCGGGCAGGAAGAAGAAGATGCTGTCGGCGCCCGACGCGCGGATCTGCGCGATCTCGGCGGCATAGTCGGTCTGGCCGAGCTGGGTGTAGACCTCGCCCGCGAGCTCACCGCCGTAGAAGCGCTTGAAGCCGTTGAGGCTGTCCTTCCCGGCCGGGTAGTTCGGCGCCATGATGAAAGGCTTCTGGTAGCCCTCCGACTTGGCAAAGGCGCCGGCGGCCTCGTGCAGGTTGTCGTTCTGGTAGCTCACCGAGAAGTAGTTCGGGTCGCAGCCCCGGCCCGCCAGCTGCGCCGGCGCGGCGTTGGTCGACAGGTAGAATTTCCCCTGCGCGGTGGCGGCGGGCACCACGGCCATGGCGAGGTTGGACCACACGATACCGGTGAGGATGTCGACCTTGTCGGACTGGATCATCTTGTCCGCAAGCTGCACCGCCACGTCGGGCTTGCGCTGGTCGTCCTCGATGATGATCTCGACGTCGTCGCGCCCGGCGGCCTCCATCGCCAGCATGAAGCCGTCGCGTGTGTCGACACCGAGGCTCGCGCCCCCACCCGACAGCGTGGTGATCATGCCGATCTTGACCTCGGCCTGCGCGGTGGCGGCCATCGCCACCAGGCTCGCGGCGGCGAGCAGCGATTTCATGGACATCCTGCGGGTCTCCCTCGTCTTCCCTGTCATCCCCTGCCGGCTCTGCGTCCGGCCTTGGGTGCAAGGGTTAACGGAAAAGCGGGGGATGTCCATGCAGGACAGCATCTTGTGGTGCACTGTGCGGGTGCGCCGGTCGCGGAAAATGAAAAACGGCCGGGCACAGGGTGCCCGGCCGGGGTCCGCGAGTGATGGGGTCCGTTCCTCCTCAGATCGCAATCACGTCGAGCGGAGGAAAGCCGTTGAAGCCGACCGAGGCGTAGGTCGAGGTGTAGGCGCCGCAGTTGCGGATGACGATGCGATCGCCGGCACGCAGGCCGAGCGGCAGTTCGACCGGGCGCTTCTCGTAGAGCACGTCGGCGCTGTCGCAGGACGGGCCGGCGAGGATGCAGGCGCCCATTTCATCGTCGTCACGGTCGGTGAGGAACTGGTAGCGGATGGCCTCTTCCATGGTCTCCGCAAGGCCCGAGAACTTGCCGATATCGAGATACACCCAGCGGTGCAGGTCGTTGTCGGTCTTCTTCGAGACAAGCAGCACCTCGGCGGCGATGGCGCCGGCCTCGGCGACGAGACCACGGCCCGGCTCGGCCATCACCTCGGCCACGTCGCCGAAGCGCTCGTGCACGAGGGTCATGACGTCGGCCGCGTAGCTCGCGGGTGCCTCGACGGGCTGGCCGTAGAAGGCCGGGAAGCCGCCGCCGATGTTGAGCAGCGTCATCTCGTGACCGGCGTCCTGCGCGGCGCGCCAGATGGCGGCGACCTGGTCGAGCACCGGCGCCCACATGGCAGCGCGGCGGGTCTGCGAGCCCACGTGGAACGACAGACCGACGGGCGCGAGGCCGAGCTCTTTCGCCATGGCGAAGAGGTCGAGCACCTTGTCGCGGGCGCAGCCGAACTTGCGGGTGAGCGGCCAGTCGGCCTCGCAGTTCTCGACGATCACGCGGATGTAGACGCGCGCGCCCGGGGCGTGCTCGGCGATCTTCTCGAGCTCCTGCTCGGCGTCGGCGGCGAAGAGGGTCACGCCCTGGCGGTGGGCCCAGGCGATGTCCGAGACCTTCTTGACGGTGTTGCCGAAGGAGATGCGGTCGGTCGACGCGCCGGCAGCCATGCACATGGCGACCTCGGTGCGCGACGCGGCATCGAAGTTCGAGCCGAGGCGGGTCAGCGTGCGGAGGATCTCGGGCGCCGGGTTGGCCTTCACCGCGTAGTGGATGCGGGCACGGCCGAGCCCCTGTGCGAGCGCGGCATACTGGCGCGCGACGGCCTGGGTGTCGATGACGAGCGTCGGACGGACGAACTCATGCGCGCGGATGTACGCCTCGGCGCGGGAAAGCTGCTGCTCGGCAGGCTTCTCGGCGACGTTTGCGACGAAGACAGGAGTTTGACGGGCAGCGAGCCCGGTCACGTATGCGTTCATTGGTCATCTCCAATCAGACCCGGCCATTCCGGTTTCCCGGCACAGACCGCTCAGTTCCAAGGGAGACGTTACCGTCGCTACGTAACCGCGTGGGTGTGGAATTGCCCACCTCGACAGAGGCGCGTGCGTTGGCGTCTTTCATCGCGCATATGAGGCCGAAGGCGGATTCGATCAAGAGAAAATTTTCGGCTCGAAGCAGAAATTTTCGGGGGCGGTCTCAGGCGCTTTTCGAGCTGCCCCTCATGCAGATCCGGGGTGGCGATCCGCGCTCGCCCTCGACCACGGCGCCGCACTGGACGCAGGTGTAGCGGGTGCCTTCGGCGTGCCGGTATTCGCGCCAGCGGCACTGGCGGCGCCCCTTGTTCTTCATGTTGAAGATCACGAGGGCCGTGAAGACGATAAGAAGGCCGACCGCACCTAGCACGGCCGGCCTCTCGGGAATGTCGGTCTGGTCATGAGGGGTTACCTAGTCCGACGTGCCTTTCGAACCAGCGCTCAGGCGGCGCGGTAGTAAGCAAAACCGTTGCTGTCGTCCTCGATGCTGCGATCCGCGTCCTTCACCAGGACCGGCTCGGGCTGGTAGTAGGCGTAGCATTGATCGAGCGCTGCGAGGGCTTCGGCTGCGGCGGTCTGGGTTTTGGTCTGCTCTTGCATCGGGTGGCCTTTCGGTTGTCGTCCGTCGTTCCTCCCCTTGCCATCCCACATAGCCCTTGCTGCAGCGCAGCACACCCCCCGTTGCTGCAAACGGGGGATGCATGGTGTGCAACGGTCGACCGGTTCAGGGTGAGGTAGAACGCGAAACGCCGCCCTGCGAGGGGGCGGCGTTCCGGAAAAAGAGCGATACCGGGCCGAAGCCCGAACGTTTCACACGTGACGCTCGAGCATCATCTTCTTGATCTCGGCGATGGACTTCGCCGGGTTCAGACCCTTCGGGCAGGTCTTGGTGCAGTTCATGATCGTGTGGCAGCGATACAGCTTGAACGGATCCTCGAGCTGGTCGAGACGCTCGGCGGTCGCTTCGTCACGGCTGTCGATGATCCAGCGGTAGGCGTGCAGCAGCGCTGCCGGTCCGAGGTAACGGTCGGAGTTCCACCAGTAGCTCGGGCAGGCGGTCGAGCAGGACGCGCACATGACGCATTCATAGAGACCGTCGAGCTTCTTTCGATCCTCGATGGACTGCTTCCACTCCTTCTCGGGGCGGTTGGTCTTGGTCTCGAGCCACGGCATGATCGACGCGTGCTGCGCGTAGAAATGCGTGAGGTCGGGGATGAGGTCCTTGACCACCGGCATGTGCGGCAGCGGGTAGATCTTCACGTCGCCCTTGATCTCGTCGAGACCATAGATGCAGGCCAGCGTGTTGATCCCGTCGATGTTCATCGCGCAGGAGCCGCAGATGCCCTCACGGCAGGAGCGGCGGAAGGTCAGCGTCGGGTCGATCTCGTTCTTGATCTTGATGAGCGCGTCCAGAACCATCGGGCCGCACTTGTCCATGTCGAGATGGTAGGTGTCGACACGGGGGTTCTCGCCGTCTTCCGGGTTCCAGCGGTAGATCTTGAACGCCCGGACGTTGGTCGCGCCGTCCGGCTTCGGCCACGTCTTGCCGGTGCGGATGCGGGAGTTCTTGGGGAGTGTGAATTGAACCATGCTCTGACTCCTGTCTGGATCTGTGCAGATGGCAACACATGCCTAGTGAATGTTCTGCCGGGCGGGCCAGCGGGTGAAGAGTGCGTCGATGTGCCGGGGCGAGAGCGCGGCGGTCTCGCCGTTCATCTCCAGCACATCGCGGAATTCCAGCCCTGCCTCGGCCAGCAGGGAAATGACGGTCGAGGGCGCCTCGACCTCGTCGAAGCGTTGCGAGAGCGACAGTTCGACAACGACGAAATCACAACGTTCGAGGGTGCGCGCGGCGCCCCTGAGAACCTGGGTCTCGGCTCCCTCGGCATCGATCTTGAGACCGAAGCGGCCGCTCCGCTCGCCGACAAGGGCATCGAGCGTGGTGACCGGAACCTCGCGCTTGTCGAAGCCGGTGACCTTGGACATCAGGCTGTCGGACCGGTTGAAAATGCTGGCCATCGGCCCATGCGCCACGCCCCGCTTGTGCGGAATGTTCAGCGTGACGCTGCCTTCGGCCTCGCCCAGGGCGGTGGCGAAGAACTCGGAGGCAAGGGCCGGATAGGTTTCCGCCACCTGCGCCTTCGCCTCGACCATCGGATCGACAAGCAGGAACGGCAGCTCCGGAAAGGCGCCGTAGAGCCAGGGCGTGCCCGGCCCCACGCCGACGTCGATGACCATGTCCGGGCTAGGCACGAGCGTGCGAAACCGATCCCCCATCATCCGGTTGGGCGACACATGGTAGCCCTGTCGCTCGAGGGCGCGGACCATGATGCGGGTCAGGTTGTTCTGAATGCCCATCGCGCCCCCTAGCCCATCAGCGCTGCCAGCCCTTGCGTGGACAGGCACCTGATGGTTTCGGGCCGCTGCACGATGTCGCGCACCACTTCGACGGTGCTTGCCGTCGGGCCGGTGACGCTGTCGGCGGAGAGCGCGTAGATCTGCGTCGCGCTGGCATTGTCGATGATGCAGTCGATGGACGGCTGCACGGGCACCCCGGGGAACTGCTCGGCCACCACCCGGGACACGGTCGACTTGGCAGCCGATCGTGCGATCTGGTCCTGGCTCTGCGGTGAGCAGGCGGCGAGGAGCAGCGAGAGGATGAGGGCCTTGCGCAAAACGGGGTCTCCTAGAAGAGCAGCCAGTGCAAAGGGTTCCCGCGCAGGCAGGCGCGGGTCCCGTCGGTATAGATGATATCGGTCACGATATCGTCGTTGAGCTCGGGCTGACCGAGCGCCGAGTTCTGGGCCAGCGCCTCGACCTGGCCGCGGCTGGCATAGGACATGACGCAGTCGACCGCGCGGTCAACCGGCGTGCCCGGGGCCAGTTTCGAGACCGCCGGGGCGACGGCGGAACGGGCGGTCTCGCGCGCAAGGGTGGTGCCGACCGGCTCGGGCTGAAGCACAGCGCAGCCGGACAGGAGACCAAGAGCGACGAGACCACCCGTCCGCATCAGAACGTCCGGGCCTTCGGCGCGATCTTGGCGAGGCTGATGCCGCCGGCATCTTCCTTGGTCAGCGGATCGAGCACCACCGGGCGGTGGCTGAGGGCGACGTCGTTGCCGTCGACCCGGCTGATGGTGTGCACCCGCCAGTTGTCGTCGTCGCGCTCGGGGTAGTCCTCGTGGGCGTGCGCCCCGCGGCTCTCCTTGCGCGCCTCCGCACCGACGATGGTGGCCAGCGCGTTGGGCATCAGGTTGGTCAGCTCGAGCGACTCCATCAGGTCCGAGTTCCAGATCAGCGTCCGGTCGGTGACCTTCAGGTCCGAAAGCTTGCCCGCGATGGCGGTCATCTTCTCGACGCCCTCCTTGAGGGTCTTGTCGGTCCGGAAGACCGCCGCGTCTTCCTGCATGGTCTTCTGCATCTCGAGCCGCAGCTCTGCCGTCGGCGTGCCGCCCTCGGCGTTGCGGACCGTGTCGAACCGGTCGAAGGCCTTGTCGACCGACGCCTGGTTCGGCGTGGCCTTGCCAGCGGCCCGGTCGACCACCTCGCCGGCGCGGATCGCGGCGGCGCGGCCGAAGACCACGAGGTCGATCAGCGAGTTGGAGCCAAGGCGGTTTGCCCCGTGAACCGACGCACAGCCCGCCTCGCCCACGGCCATCAGGCCCGGCACGACGGCGTTGGGATTTTCGGCGGTCGGGTTCAGCACCTCGCCCCAGTAGTTGGTCGGAATGCCGCCCATGTTGTAGTGCACCGTCGGCAGCACCGGGATCGGCTCTTTCGTGACATCCACGCCGGCAAAGATCTTCGCCGACTCTGAGATGCCCGGAAGTCGCTCGGCCAGCGCCTCGGCGGGCAGGTGCGACAGGTTGAGGTGGATGTGATCGCCATGCTCGCCCACGCCACGGCCTTCGCGGATCTCCATGGTCATCGAGCGCGAGACGTAGTCACGCGGCGCGAGGTCCTTGTAGGTCGGTGCGTAGCGCTCCATGAAGCGCTCGCCCTCGGAGTTGGTGAGGTAGCCGCCCTCGCCCCGTGCGCCCTCGGTGATGAGGCAGCCCGAGCCGTAGATGCCAGTGGGGTGGAACTGCACGAATTCCATGTCCTGCATTGCCAGCCCTGCGCGGGCCACCATGCCGCCGCCGTCGCCGGTGCAGGTGTGTGCCGAGGTCGCCGAGAAATAGGCGCGCCCGTAGCCGCCGGTGGCCAGCACGACCATCTTGGCGTTGAAGACGTGGAAGGTACCGTCGTCGAGCTTCCAGCAGACCACGCCCTGGCACACGCCGTCTTCGGACATGATGAGGTCGATGGCGAAATACTCGATGTAGAACTCGGCGTTGTTCTTCAGCGACTGGCCGTAGAGCGTGTGCAGGATCGCGTGGCCTGTCCGGTCGGCGGCGGCGCAGGTGCGCTGCACCGGCGGGCCTTCACCGAACTCGGTGGTGTGACCGCCGAAGGGGCGCTGGTAGATCTTGCCCTCTTCGGTGCGCGAGAACGGCACGCCGTAGTGCTCGAGCTCGTAGACCGCGGCGGGCGCCGATCGCGCGAGGTATTCCATCGCGTCGGTGTCGCCAAGCCAGTCCGACCCCTTCACGGTGTCGTACATGTGCCACTGCCAGTTGTCCGGGCCCATGTTCGACAGCGAGGCGGCGATACCGCCCTGCGCTGCGACGGTGTGGGACCGGGTCGGGAAGACCTTGGTCACGCAGGCCGTGCGCAGCCCCTGCTCTGCCATGCCGAGCGTGGCACGCAGGCCGGCGCCGCCGGCCCCCACGACCACGACGTCATAGTTATGCGTCTCGTATTCGTATGCAGCCATTATCCTGGTCTTTCTGTCTCAGAGCGCGATCTTGACGAGCGCGAAAAGCCCGCAGGCGATCATCACGTAGGAAAAGGCGACGTAGGCCATGATCAGCACCTTGCGGGTGGTGCCCGCGGTGTAATCCTCGATCATCACGCGTCCGCCCTTGTGGAAGTGGAGCATCCCCACCACCAGCATGAGCCCGGTCAGGATCGCCGGGAAGGGGCGCGACATGGTCGCGAGCGACGCCTCGTAGCCCGAGCCCAGCGCGTTGCCGAAGATGAAGATCCAGATCGGCACCATGATGGCCAGCGCGACGGAGCTGACGATCATGAACCAGTGGTGTTCCGCCCCGGAGTGGGCCGAGCCCTTGCCGACGGCGCGCTTGCGGTCTGTCAGGTATTGCATGGGTACTTGCCTCCCTCAGAGCCAGATGATGATGACGGAGAGGATCGTGAGCACGACCGACCCGTAGACGCAGACCCAGCCGAGCTTCTCGGCGGTCTCGAGCTCGAGCCCCTTGCCCGCGTCGAAATAGAGGTGACGCAGTCCGCCGAGGAAGTGATACCAGATCGCCCAGAGCGACCCGAACATCACGAGATCGCCAAGGTACGAGGTGATCCACCATTCGGCGGTCTCGAAATATTCCGGCCCGGCGGCGAGCGCCAGCAGCCACCAGATCAGCAGAAAGACCGCGACCATCAGCGCGTTGCCGGTGATCCTGATCAGCACCGAGCTCACGGCGGTGAGCTGGAGGCGGTAGTATTGCACGAACATGAAGGGGGAGAGCGGGCGCTCGATCCGTTTCGCTTCGGCCATGGCTAGTCCTTTCGGTTCCCTTGTGACCGGGTTCTAGCGGGTTTTTCGCCCTCCTGTCACCAGAGTGCGCGCATGGCGGGCGCGATTTTTGGTCGCTTTTCGAAAAAATAGGCGTGAGGTGTGATCACACGCTGAAAACTGTGATCACATTTGCCACGCTAACATTCTGCGGCGCGGAAATATCGAAATTGTTGATTCTTTCGTGGCCGGCCCGGGCAACGAGCGCGTCGTTGCCCTGCCAAGCGGTCACTCGGCGAAGCCGAGCCTTTCGAGTGCCCGCGCGCCGCGTTCGCGGCGCCCCGCATCGCCGGAGCGCATGTCCTCGTGGATGCTGGATACGAGCCCGCTGAACTCGCGCCGTTTCACCAGCGCGCTGATCGCATCGGGGATGCGGTTCGCGGGCATGTCCAGAACGTCATTCGTGCCATGCGGCAAGGTCAGGATATCGGTCATCACGCAGCCCTCGGGTTTCCGAACGAATCTCCTCCGTGAGCGAAGCATAATCGCCCACGAAGAGAGACGCCAAGGAAACCCGGGCGCGCCGGGGATGGCGCGCGGGAGCTCAGGTGGGGATCAATGCCCAGTAGTCGAGATCGAGCAGGACGCCCGGCAGGTACTTGCCGTCCTCCCCCTTGAGCTCGAACGGCGCGCCGCCCTTGGTCGCGACCAGCCGCAGCCGCAGCGCACCCACGCCCGGCGCAGGCGTCTCGGCCTTGTCCAGCACTTCGGTCCAGGCCTTCACGGTGTCGCCCGAGAAGCAGGGGTTGGCATGGGCCCCGCCGTTCAGACCCACGATCATCTGCGCGTTGGCCAGCCCGTTGAAGGACAGCGCCCGGGCCATCGAGATCACGTGCCCGCCGTAGATCAGCCGCTGCCCGTCCGGGCGGAAGGTCGCGTCGAAATGCACCTTGGCGGTGTTCTGCCAGAGGCGCGTCGCCATCATGTGCTCGGCTTCCTCGATGGTGACGCCATCGACGTGGTCGATGGTCTCGCCCACCTCGTAGTCGCCCCAGCGGTGCGGCTCGCCCGCCAGCGTGAAATCGTAGTCCGCGAAGCTCAGCCCCTCGGGGATCACGAGGTCTTCGGGCGCGAGCACGCTCTTGAGATCCGGCAGCACGGTCTCCGGCGCAGGCGCGTCAAGGTCATGCTTGCGGACCATCACCCAGCGGCAATATTCCATCACGGTCTCGTCGCGCTGGTTCATCCCGCGCGTGCGCACGTAGACCACGCCGGTCTTGCCGTTCGAGTTCTGCTTGAGACCGATCACCTCGGACGACGACCGCAGGGTGTCGCCCGGGTAGACCGGCTTGAGCCAGCGCCCTTCGGCGTAACCGAGGTTCGCCACCGCATTGAGCGACACATCCGGGACGGTCTTGCCGAACACCACGTGGAACGCGGCCAGATCGTCGATCGGCGCCGCCGGCAGCCCGCAGGCCTGCGCGAAGGCGTCCGACGAGTAGAGCGCGTGCCGCGACGGGTAGAGCGCGTGGTAGAGCGCGCGCTCACCCCCGGACACGGTGCGCGGCACCGCGTGATCGATCACCTGACCGATGCTGTAGTCTTCGAAGAAGCGACCCGGATTGGTCTTGGCCATCAGTAGTCTCCCAGTTTGATCTCGGGGGCGTAGGTTCCCTCGACCTCCTTCACCACCGCCTGGCCGCAGCGCATGACGCCGTTCGCGGCATCGAAGGCATAGGTGGGCTCGCCGTGCAGCTCCCAGCCCTTGTTCAGCGCAGCGGTGACCTTGTGGCAGAAGGCCGAGGTGTCGTCCTCGGAGAGAAAGCGATAGAGTTTCATGTCGTTATCCGTCCATTATCCAAAGGTCGGGTAGCCGAGCCACGTGTGGATCATGCCGATCACCAGCAGCAGCAGCACGCTGATCGCCGCGAACATCGCATCCTTGCCGATGCTGCCCTTGGCGGGCCGCGTCCAGTCCGGCTCGGCGCGGTTGATGACAACCATCTCGACGATGGCCCAGACACCCAGACCGCCGAACAGCACGAAGGACGGCACGTCGCCGTTCACCAGAAGATGCGCCAGCGCCCAGAGCAGGAAGCCCGTGAGCATCGGATGCCGCATCCGGTAGAACAGCGCGCCCTTCTTCGGGCCCGGCGAGGTGAAGTAGAGTGCGGCCAGCATCATCAGGTTGTTGATGCCCACCGTCGCGGGATGGCGCCCCCAGAAGAACGCGCCCTCGGCCATGCGATAGCCGAAGATCATCAGCAGGATCGACACGACCAGGGCCACCGCGACGCCGCCCTTGGCCTTTCTGCCCATGGCAGCGCGCGGCCCGGGCGCGGCGCGTTTGAAGAGATGCGCCGCCCACCAGAGCGCGACGCCGAGAATCAAGAGGATCATGAGAGGTTCCTTGTCCGTAAGCTCTCGCGCACCCTGCGATCATTCTCCCATGGCGGCAATGGCATCGGCCTTGGCAAGCAGCGCCTGCGCGGTCGCCACGTGCAGGTTCTCGACGATCTTGCCATCGACCACGGCGACCCCCTGCCCTGCCTTCTCGGCCTCTTCGAACGCCGCGATCTGACGGCGGGCGAGGTCGATCTCGGTCTCGGTCGGTGCGAAGGCCGCGTTGGTCACCTCGACCTGGGCGGGGTGGATCAGCGTCTTGCCGTGGAAGCCCATGTCGCGCCCCTGGTCGCATTCGGCCTTGAGCCCCTCGTCGTCCTTGAAGGCGTTGTAGACGCCATCGACGATCACGCAGCCCGTCGCCTTGGCCGCCAGCAGGCACAGCCCGAGCGAGGTCATCATCGGCAGCCGGTCGGCGCGGAAGCGCGAGTTCAGCTCCTTCGCAAGGTCGTTCGTGCCCATCACCATGCCCGCGAGCTTCGGATGTGCGCCGATCTCGGCCGCGTTGAGCATCCCCTTGGGCGTTTCCATCATCGCCCAGAGCGGCTTGTCGGTCAGCTTGGCCAGCGCGTCGAGCTGCGCGGCGCTCTCGACCTTGGGCAGAAGCACGGCATCGCAGTCCATCTCGTTCGCGGCACGCGCGTCGGCCTCGCCCCACTCGGTCTCGAGCCCGTTGATCCGCACGATCTTCGTGCGCTTGCCGTAGCCGCCCTGTTTCAGCGCTGCGGCCAGCGTCTCGCGCGCGGCGGGCTTTTCCCCGGGCGAGACCGCGTCTTCGAGATCGAAGATGATCGCATCCACGGCGAGCCCGCGCGCCTTGTCCAGCGCACGGTCCTTCGAGCCGGGAATATAGAGCACGGAGCGGTAGGGGCGCATCGAGAGATCCATGAGTCTCCTCCGTTGAGAAATATTGTTGCGCCGTTGTGTCCATTTTTTTCCGAAAGGTGCAATCCCCTTTCTGCCCCGACACAGGCAGCCCCTATGGCGCGAGGGGTGCATGACCTGCCGCGCCGCGAACGACCGTGATTAACCAATTCTTCTTCATTTGCCCGCAATCTCACCCCTGACGGAACTGCGACCTCCGCACCGACAGGACACGAAGCGACCATGGGGCCGAGGACACCACCGGCGCCGAAGGGCGACTGCCTTTCAACGCCGGGACAGAAAGGGCACACGATGACCTTGAAACTGGCCATGACTGCGACGTTTGCCGCCACCACGCTCCTTCTGGCAGCGGATGGCGCGCAGGCCCGCGACCCAGCCTGCGCTCCGCGTGCGCAAGTGGTCGCGAAGCTCGCCGAACGGTACGGCGAGACGCGGCAAAGCATCGGCCTCAACGGCGCCGACACGCTGGTCGAGGTCTTCGCATCGGATGAAACGGGCACCTGGACGATCACCGCCACAACGGTCGCGGGGCTCACCTGCCTCATCGCCAGCGGACAGGCCTTCGACACCCTGACCGAGGCTCTGCCGACGCGGGAAAGCGACGCCTGACCGCCCTCCGAGGTCCGGTCGGCAGAATCGCGGCGATGCAGCGTAGTCTGCCTTCGGACTGCGCTACGGGCCATCTCCGCCTCTTGAAAACGCGCTCTGCCGGTCTCTCGCATGGGGCGAGCTAACCCTTCGTTTTTCCTGTCTTTAGCGCAACCAGTCTCGGCTGACCTTCCGGCGACGGACCCGTTGCTGCCCTGCAGCACCCTTGCGCGCGGCACGGCAAACCCTTACGCAAACGTCGGAATTGACAAATGGAGCGGAGATTAGATCCATGGCCAGACCCAAGATTGCCCTGATCGGCGCGGGACAGATTGGCGGTACGCTTGCCCACCTCGCGGCGCTGAAGGAACTGGGTGACGTCGTTCTCTTCGACATCGCCGAAGGCACCCCCGAGGGCAAGGCGCTCGACATTGCGGAATCCGGCCCCTCGGAAGGCTTCGACGCCAAGCTGAAGGGCACGCAGGACTACGCCGACATCGCGGGCGCCGACGTCTGCATCGTCACCGCCGGTGTGCCGCGCAAGCCCGGCATGAGCCGCGACGACCTGCTCGGCATCAACCTCAAGGTCATGAAATCCGTCGGTGAAGGCATCCGCGACAACGCTCCGGATGCCTTTGTCATCTGCATCACCAACCCGCTCGACGCGATGGTCTGGGCCCTGCAGAAGTTCTCGGGCCTGCCCGCGAACAAGGTCTGCGGCATGGCCGGCGTACTCGACTCGGCGCGCTTCCGCCACTTCCTGTCGGTCGAATTCGACGTGTCCATGAAGGACGTCACCGCCTTCGTGCTCGGCGGCCACGGCGACACCATGGTGCCCTGCGTCCGCTACTCGACCGTCGGCGGCATCCCCCTGCCCGACCTCGTTTCCATGGGCTGGACCACGCAGGAGAAGCTCGACGCCATCGTTCAGCGCACCCGTGACGGCGGTGCCGAGATCGTCGGCCTGCTGAAGACCGGCTCGGCCTTCTACGCACCCGCGACCAGCGCCATCGAGATGGCGGAAGCCTACCTCAAGGACCAGAAGCGCGTGCTGCCCTGCGCCGCCTACTGCGACGGCGACCTCGGCGTTTCCGACATGTACGTGGGCGTGCCCACCGTGATCGGCGCCGGCGGCATCGAGCGTATCGTGAACATCAAGCTCAACAAGGACGAGCAGGCGATGTTCGACACCTCGGTCAACGCCGTGAAGGGCCTGGTCGACGCCTGCAAGGGCATCGACGAGTCGCTCGCCTGATCGACGCTTTCGCCGGGGCGCACGCCTAGCGCCCCGGCACCCCGCGGATGAGCCCGCGCAGGCTCTCCGGCCCCGCATAGCGCTTCGACCCGTCATAGACCGGCGTGCGCTCCAGCGCCCCCCCATCGAGAAGCCGCTTGTAATGCTCGCTGTCATCGGCGTGCTGTCCGCGTTGCGCGATGTATTCGACGCCGGCACGTCCACGGGTCAACGGGTAGTGCAGGAAGGCGGCAATCGCCTCGGAACAGCGTAGCGGCGTGTCGGCCTTGTGCGGTCCGCCGGCAAAACGCATACCCTTCTGCCACTTGAGCAGGCCAAGCTTGGTGCAGTTGAGCGATCCGCTGAACAGCTTTCGCGACACCCGGACATCCAGCCACGACGGCCGCGCGTTCACCGGCCGGTCGAGCCCGAACCGATGCCGCACCACCCAGCGCGCCAGCGGCCCTGCCCCTTGCGGCTTGGGATAGAAGATCCGGTGCCGCGCCCCGCCATTGAAGATCACCGGCGGCGAGGGGTTGGCCGCAAGCACCTTCGGCGTCACCGGGCGCATGATGTAGCCCTCGGGGAAATCGGCCGGCGCATCGAAGAACGGAAACAGGTCGCCCAGGGGCCGGCCCGAACCGTCCGGGTAGACGTGATCGGCGAGCGGCATCTCGCCGTACATGTCGACCATGAGCGTCAGCACCACCTCGGCCCCCTCGGCATCGACATCGCGGAGAAGATCCTCGAGCGGCACCGGCGGCACGAAATGCTCATCAAGGTCCGGGACGAGACTCCAGCGGTCGACGCAGAGCGCATCCATGATCTCGCCGCGCCACGCGGCCTTGTCGGTCTTGAAGTGCGAATGCGGCAGCGGCCGGAACACGGTGACATCCGGCTGGTCGGCCAGCAGCTCGGCGGTACCGTCGGTCGAGCGGTCGTCGACGATCAGGAAGGTCGGCCGGCAGATCTTGCGATAGTGCGCGAGGAAGTCGGGCAGGATGTTGGCCTCGTTGTGGGCCAGCGCGATCACCGGGACCGCCTCCGGATCGTGCCTGTCGGGGCCGAAGATCTCCAATCTTGTCACGCGGGCTCCCTCCGTGCCGTTGCCTTGATCCTCGTTACAGGTCCCTGAAGCGGGCGGCAATCGTTAGCGCCGGACATCCGCGCAAGGTGATTCTGTCCTGTCTGCCGGCATTTTCCGCAGCGGCATGTTGACCGCGAAATTTTGTGATCACACGTTTCGGGACTGTGATCACAAAGGCCAGAAATTGCTCGCAATTCGACGGATCCGTGGATATTTCGATTAACGCAAGCCGATATGCGTGCGTATACCGGCAGAGAAATCGCAGCAAGACGGGAAGAGTCTTCCATGAACATCCACGAATATCAGGCGAAAGCGCTCCTGCGTGACTATGGCTGCCCGGTCTCGGACGGTCGTGTCGTGCTGACCGCGAACGATGCCAAGACCGCGGCGGGCGAACTGGACGGACCTCTCTGGGTCGTCAAGGCGCAGATCCACGCGGGCGGCCGCGGCAAGGGCCACTTCAAGGAGCATGAAGCCGGCGAGAAGGGCGGCGTCCGCCTTGCGAAGTCGGTCGAGGAAGCCGCGGAAGAGACCAACCGGATGCTCGGCCACACGCTGGTCACGCACCAGACCGGCCCGGCCGGCAAGCAGGTCAACCGCATCTACATCGAGGACGGCTCGGACATCACCTCCGAGTTCTACCTTGCCCTGCTCGTGGACCGCGTGACCTCGCGCATCTCGATCGTCAGCTCGACCGAGGGCGGCATGGACATCGAGGAAGTCGCGGCGAACACGCCCGAGAAGATCCTCTCGTTCTCGATCGATCCCGCCGTCGGCTACCAGGGCTTCCACGGCCGCCGCGTCGCCTTTGCGCTGGGTCTCGAAGGCAAGGCCGTGCGCCAGTGCTCCAACCTGCTCGCGAACCTCTACCGGATGTTCGTCGAGAAGGACATGGAGATGCTCGAGATCAACCCGCTGATCCTGACCACCGACGGCAACCTCAAGTGCCTCGACTGCAAGGCCGGCTTCGACAGCAACGCGCTCTACCGTCATCCCGACATCGTCGGCCTGCGTGACGAGACCGAGGAAGACCCCAAGGAACTCGCAGCCTCGCAGCACGACCTGAACTACATCGCGCTCGACGGCGAGATCGGCTGCATGGTGAACGGCGCGGGCCTTGCCATGGCGACCATGGACATCATCAAGCTCTACGGCGGCGACCCCGCCAATTTCCTCGATGTGGGAGGCGGCG
>MDTG01208240.1_pt1 | contig 42055 bp, 41 predicted proteins | sample 811421 | NCBI WGS metagenome assembly MDTG01 (sample SAMN05326645, study PRJNA326480) | marine metagenome | isolation source: seawater | place: Pacific Ocean: South East | collected 2011 | reverse complement strand
AGATGAATTTGAGACACTGGTTTGATTCCAACCCATCATTGGGCCCCAGCCCCAGCCCCAGTTCATGCCCCAACCATACATGCCGAAGTTTTGGTTGTAAACATTCACTTCTTGACGCTCTTTTGTGAAAATGTTGACTAATAGATCCGGCGTATCGGATTTTACAAATCCTTTGGCCAGCATTTCGCTTTCTACGGATCTTAAAATCCTACGTTTATCTAAATCACTAATCTTTGCCTTGTCGATACCATCTTTAAAAAACGCAAAACTTTTATAGGAATCAAAACTCACGGCGCTATCGTAGTCAGCAGCCACTCGGACCGATTCGCAAGAAGTCATTGAGAAAACAATGACAGTGATAAGTATTAAATAATGTTTCATAACGATTTTTTTAAGAATTAAATAGTATCCAATAGGTAGTCATCGACATTGTTTGGGAGGGTTACTTTCAAATCTGGCTCATTTTCCATGGCTCTTTTGATAGCGAAAATAGCCCCTTTATTTCTGGCCCAATTGCGTCTTGCAATCCCATTGTTAACGTCCCAAAAAAGCATTGACTTTAACTTTCTATCAGCTTCCTTAGAACCATCAAGAACCATACCAAACCCACCATTGATGACCTCTCCCCATCCAACCCCTCCACCATTGTGAATACTTACCCATGTTGCTCCTCTAAAGCTGTCTCCAATAACATTATGAATTGCCATGTCTGCAGTAAATTTAGAACCATCGTAAATATCACTTGTTTCTCTGTACGGGGAATCTGTTCCTGAGACATCATGGTGATCTCGACCTAGAATAATAGGTCCTAATTCACCAGATGCAATTGCTTTATTAAAGGCTTCAGCTATTTTTATTCTCCCTTCTGCATCTGCATATAAAATTCGTGCCTGTGAACCAACTACGAGCTTATTTTTTTGAGCCTCTTTTATCCATTTTATATTATCTGACATTTGCTGTTTAACCTCATCTGGAGCATCTTGTTTAATCTTTTCTAAAACCTTACAAGCAATATTATCTGTCTTGACTAAATCTGATTTTGACCCGTTTGCACAAACCCATCTAAAAGGCCCAAAGCCATAGTCAAAACACATTGGGCCCATTATATCTTGAACATAGCTAGGGTATATAAAATCTTCTCCATTATTTTTTAAAATGTTAGCGCCCGCTCTTGAAGCTTCTAGAAGAAATGCATTTCCATAATCAAAAAAATAAGTGCCTCTTTCAGTATGTTTTTTAATAATTTCTGCATGCCGAATCAAGCTTTCCTTTACATTTTTTTTAAACTCTAAAGGATCAACCTGCATCATTTTATTAGCCTCATCCATTGATAGCCCTAAAGGATAGTAGCCCCCGGCCCAAGGATTATGTAATGATGTTTGATCGCTTCCTAACTCAATAAAAATATTTGCTTCATAAAATGCTTCCCAAACTTCAATTACATTTCCTTGATAAGCAATTGAAACAACCTCTTTATTTATTTTGGCATGTTTAACTCGCGCTATAAGTTTATCAATTTTTTGAATAACCTCATCTACCCAACCCTGTTCAAAACGTATCTGCGTTGCTTTTGAATTAACTTCAGCGCAAATTGTGATACATCCAGCAATATTTCCTGCCTTGGGCTGTGCGCCACTCATACCACCTAGTCCTGCAGTTAAAAATATGTGACCGCTAGGTTTCTTGTTTATTTTTCTAAATGCATTTAGTATTGTTATTGTCGTTCCATGTACAATACCTTGAGGACCAATATACATATAACTTCCTGCTGTCATCTGTCCAAATTGGGTTACACCCAAAGCATTATATTTTTCCCAATCATCAGGTTGTGAATAATTTGGAATCATCATTCCATTTGTTACTACCACTCTTGGAGCATCTTCATGAGAAGGGAATAGTCCCATGGGATGCCCAGAGGACATAACTAAAGTTTGCTGATTATTCATTTCTGACAAATACTTCATAGTTAAGCGATATTGCGCCCAATTAGAAAAAACTCCTCCATTACCTCCATATGTAATAAGCTCGTGTGGATGTTGAGCTACAGCATCATCCAAATTGTTTTGAATCATTAACATTACAGCTGCTGCTTGTTTACTATTGGCAGGGTATGAATCTATAGAACGGGCAAAGATCTTATTTTTTGGCCGAAAACGATACATATAAATCCGTCCGTAATTATCTAATTCATCTTTAAATTCTTTAATTAATATCTTGTGAAATGACTCGTCGAAATAACGGAGAGCGTTTCTCAATGCAAGCTTTTGTTCTTTTTCATTTAAAATTAATTTTCTTTTTGGGGCATGGTTATAACTTTCATCGAATGGTTTAAATGGAGGAAGTTTATTTGGTATACCTTCCATTATTTCGTCTTGAAAACTTTTAATCTGCATACTCATGAGAGTTTGTTGTAAGAATTAATATTTAAATTGAGTATTTAGTAATTATATTTTTAGTTATAAATTATAACACTTGAGACTTTATTTTATATCTAATATTGTGTGTAATAAAGCTAAGTTTGATATTTAATTTATCACAAATATAGAGTAATTTATAGAATAAAATAATCTTTAAATGAGACCTAAATACATGTAGGTTTTTTATTTTTACGCTCACAAGAATTATATCATTTGTTAATGCTAAAATTAAATTATATTGAAAATATTCAATTAACCTCCCAAATTTTTTTAAAACCTGAATATAAAATTCATGATACTGTATCTGGTAATAAGTTTAGGAAATTAAAATACAACCTTGAAAGATTTAAATCAGGTGATTTTGAAGGGATATTAACTTTCGGAGGCGCATTTTCCAATCACATTTCAGCTACTGCAGCAGCGGGTAAAGCTTTCGGATTCCCAACAATTGGAATCATAAGAGGTTTAGAGATTTCCAATAAAATTAAATTAAATCCAACATTACTTTATGCCCGAAAATGTGGAATGAATCTTAATTTTGTCACTCGGCAGGATTATAGGAACAGACATGACGATTTTTTTAATCTATATTTAAGGGATAAGTACCCTAATTATTACATTATTCCAGAGGGCGGTACAAATGAATTAGCTATTAAAGGATGTGAAGAGATTTTAGATAATCAAGATAAAATTTTTGATATTGTATGCTGCAGTGTAGGAACAGGAGGCACTTTATCGGGAATTATAAATTCAAGTTTTCCACATCAAAAAATAATAGGATTTACGGCCTTAAAAGGTATTTTTTTAAAGCAGGATATTTGTAAATTTGTTAAAAGGTCTAATTGGGAATTATGCCAGGATTATCATATGGGTGGTTATGCAAAGGTGAATTCAGAGCTTATCAAATTTATAAATGAATTTAAACTAGAGTTTAATATTGCTTTAGACCCTATTTATACTGGTAAAATGATGTATGGAGTTTTTGATTTAATATCCAAAGGGGTTATTTCTAATAAAGACAAGGTGTTAGTTATCCACACTGGGGGTCAACAAGGAATTGAAGGAATGAATCAATATTTAAAAAACAATAATTTAAATTTGATTATATGAAACGAATTTTATTATTTTTTTTAGTGCTGTTTTTTATCTCTAGTTGTAGTGCCAGAAAAAGAGTACTTAGCTCAGTTAATCTTAATTCAAGTGTTAAAATTCCGAGATCAGAAATACCTAATAGCTCTTCTGTTATTTCTAAGCCTAATTATAATTCTACAGATCAGTACATTACTTTTTTTAAATCCAAAGCTATTCATGAGATGAAACTTTATGGTATTCCAGCCAGTATCACACTGGCGCAAGGGATTTTAGAATCTGGTTCTGGTAAAGGTCGTTTGGCAAGAGAGGCAAATAATCATTTTGGTATTAAGTGTCATGACTGGACTGGCCCACGGATTTACCATGACGATGATCTATCTCAGGAGTGTTTTAGAAAATATAACGATCCCAATGAGTCTTATCGGGATCATTCTTTATTTCTTATTAATAGAAAGCGTTACAGTAATTTATTTAAATATAAGTCTACAGATTATAAAGCTTGGGCTAAAGGTCTTAAAAAAGCAGGCTATGCTACAGACCCCAAATATCCCCAAAAGATTATTAGTATTATAGAACGTTACAAGCTAAATCGATACGATATTTACGATATAAAAATTAAAAATAATATTCAAATGACTGAAAAGTACATAAACCATAAAGTTAAAAAAGGGGATACTTTGTATTCAATTTCAAAGTTTTATAATACGACAGTTGAATATTTAAAATTGGTTAATAAATTAAATTCTAATGAATTAAGTATAGGTCAAACACTAATAATTACATCAAATTAATGTTTATGAAATACCAAAGAAGCAGTCAATTATTCGAACAGGCTAAATCTGTAATACCAGGTGGAGTTAATTCACCAGTTAGAGCCTTTAAAGCTGTTGGAGGCACTCCAATTTTTGTTAAAAACGCTCAAGGAGCTTACTTGTATGATGAAGATGGAAATCGATTTATTGATTTTATAAATTCTTGGGGACCTATGATTTTAGGGCATGCCTTTAAACCTGTAGTAGATACTTTAATTGAAAAAGCAAAAAAAGGAACATCTTTTGGGATGCCAACTGAAATTGAAACAAAAATTGCTGAGTTGGTTGTTTCCATGGTGCCAAGTATTGATAAAATTAGATTTGTGAACTCTGGAACTGAAGCTTGTATGAGCGCTGTTCGATTGGCCAGAGGTTTTTCAGCTAAGGAAAAAATTGTGAAGTTTAAAGGATGTTATCATGGCCATTCAGATTCTTTTTTAATTCAAGCAGGAAGTGGTGCTGTTACTTTTGGTAGTCCAAGTAGTCCTGGAGTTACTGAGGGTACTGCGAAGGATACGTTATTGGCTCCCTATAATAATTTAGAGGCAGTAAATGAAATTTTTAAAATAAATCAAGATAAAATCGCTGCAGTTATTGTAGAACCTGTAGCTGGTAATATGGGTTGTATTCCTCCGAACCCTGGATTTTTAGAAGGACTTAGAGATTTATGTAATCAGCACAATGCATTACTTATTTTTGATGAAGTAATGACAGGTTTTAGACTAGCAAAAGGAGGAGTACAACAATTGTCAAATGTTTCCGCGGATATAGTTTGTTTTGGTAAAGTTATTGGAGGAGGTTTGCCTGTTGGAGCTTTTGCCTCTAGAGAAGAAATCATGTCCTATTTAGCTCCTGATGGCCCTGTCTATCAAGCAGGTACTCTTAGCGGAAATCCCTTAGCCATGTCTGCTGGCTACACACTTTTGAGTGCTTTGAATTCTGATGATGGAGTTTATAATCGACTAGGCAAAAAAACTGAATATTTACACAAGGGGATTTCCAAAGCATTAAACACTTCAAAAATTGAACATACTATTAATAGAATTGGTTCAATGATTTCTGTTCACTTTTCTAATATTCCAGTCACAGATTTTGAAACAGCAGCAATTGCTAACAATAATCGATTTAAGCACTTTTTTCACTCAATGTTGGATTCGGGAATTTATATTCCTCCTAGTGCTTTTGAAAGCTGGTTTATTACTGATGCCTTATCATACGATGATCTTGATTTCACAATTTCAGCTATTAGTAATATTTCTTGGAATATGTAATTTTTAAAAATTTACAATATTCATTAAAAATAAAAAAAGCGGTTGTACAATCTACAACCGCTTAAAATAGAATTGTTGTTAATAAGTTGTTAGATTTCGGCAGTTTTAACTGTTTTTATAATGCGAGCTGCAATTTTGTATGGGTCCCCATTTGATGCTGGGCGTCTATCTTCTAGCCAACCTTTATATCCTTGTTCAACTGTCATAATCGGAATTCTGATTGATGCTCCTCTGTCAGAAACACCATAACTAAATTCGTGAATGGACTGTGTTTCATGGTCACCTGTTAATCTTTGGTCATTGTATGCACCATAAACTTCAATGTGCTCTTTAACAACAGGTCTGAAAGACTCACAAATTTTCTCATAAGTTTCTTTCGAACCACAAGTTCTTAAAGTTGTATTTGAAAAATTTGCATGCATTCCTGAGCCATTCCAATCAGTTGCACCAAGAGGTTTTGGGTGGTAATCAATTTTTATAGCATATTCTTCAGCTAATCTTTCAAGAAAATATCTTGCTACCCATATTTCATCACCTGCTTTTGCAGCTCCCTTAGCAAAACATTGAAATTCCCATTGGCCTGCTGCTACTTCAGCATTTGTTCCTTCAATATTAATTCCGGCATCAATACAAATATCAAGATGTCTGTCCATAATTTCTCTACCAAATGCGTTTGCACCTCCTACAGAGCAATAAAATTGTCCTTGAGGAGTTTGATCTTTTGGGAAACCTAATGGGAGATTTGTATCTGTATCCCATAAGAAATATTCTTGCTCAAATCCGAACCAAAAATCATCATCATCGTCATCAATAGTTGCTCTCCCGTTGGATTCATGTGGAGAGCCATCTGGCTTTAATACTTCGTTCATGACAATCCATCCATTTCTTCTCACTGGATCAGGGTATAGTGCAACAGGTTTTAATAAACAATCTGATGAACCACCTTCTGCTTGTCTAGTTGAACTTCCATCAAATGCCCACATCGGACAGTCTTCTAATCTACCACTAAAATCATTAACAATTTTAGTTTTTCCTCTAAGGTTTGATGTTGGTTTATAACCATCAAGCCATAGATATTCAAGTTTGGATTTTGCCATAATAAAAAAATAATTGATTAATAAAAATATTCATAAATATATAAATATGGTAAATTAACCTCATTATATTAGGGTTTATTTTATTAACAAGCCCCCGTTTTTTATGTATACCCTATTTATTTAGGGGTTAAATCAAATAATTCTTAAATTTTAATTGGTTTAATCTATGTATTGTTAATAAATTATTAGTTTGCAACCAATTTTCACTCACTTAAAGTTTAAATTAGCTTAATATTTTAATCATAAGATTATGTCTACCTTAAGGTTTGATGCACTTAAAGCATCTATGAACAGGATACCCGTTAAATATGATTTTGATGTTAACCGTTCATCTATTTATGGATCTAACGTCTTTGATCTTCATAAAATGCAAAATTTTTTAGCCAAAACAACTTATAAAAAATTACTGGAAACAATTAATAAAAATCATACCATTCACAGGGATATAGCTGATCAGATTGCTGTAGCGATGAAAGAGTGGGCTATTTCAAAAGGCGCTACACATTATACTCATTGGTTTCAACCCCTAACTGGCTCTACTGCTGAAAAGCACGACGCTTTTTTTGAAATTACTAACAGCGGCCAAGGAATTGAGCAATTTGAAGGTAAGCAATTGGTTCAACAAGAACCAGATGCGTCATCTTTTCCCAGTGGTGGTATACGTAATACTTTTGAGGCTAGAGGTTATACAGCATGGGACCCAACATCTCCAGCTTTTATTTTTGGCTCAACTCTTTGCATACCTACTATTTTTGTTGCTTACACTGGAGAGGCACTTGATTATAAAACTCCTTTATTACGTGCCTTGAATGCTGTTGATAGCTCAGCTACATTAGTTGCTAGGTATTTTGATAAAAATATTAAAAAAGTTTCTGCATCTTTGGGATGGGAACAAGAATATTTTCTAATAGATAAATCTCTAGCCATTTCTAGGCCTGATATTGAATTAACTGGCCGTACACTCCTTGGCCACTCTTCAGCTAAGGGTCAACAATTGGATGACCACTATTTTGGAACTATTCCAACCAGAGCTCTAAATTTTATGCGTGATTTAGAAACGGAGTCTGTTTTATTGGGGATTCCTGTAAAAACTCGCCATAACGAAGTGGCTCCTAACCAGTTTGAATTAGCACTAATATACGAAGAAGCAAATCTAGCTGTAGATCATAATTCTCTACTAATGGATTTAATGAAAAAGGTAGCTGAGCGTCATCATTTTAAGGTATTATTTCATGAAAAACCCTTCGCAGGCGTCAATGGATCTGGTAAGCATAACAACTGGAGTTTGAAAACGGATCAAGGAGTAAATCTTCTAGCACCTGGCAAAACTCCAATGAGTAACTTACAATTTTTAACTTTTTTCATCAATACCATTAAAGCTGTTTGTGATAACGAGGAGCTTTTACGAGCTTCAATAGCGTCAGCCAGTAATGATCACCGATTAGGTGCTAACGAAGCACCACCTGCAATCATGTCTGTTTTTATTGGTGCACAATTAACTAAAGTATTAGGCGAGCTTGAGGGTGTAACTAAAGGTAAATTATCCCCCGAAGAAAAAACTGATTTAAAGCTTAATGTGGTTGGTAAAATTCCTGAAATTTTATTAGATAATACTGATCGTAACCGAACATCTCCATTTGCTTTTACTGGAAATAAATTTGAATTTAGAGCAGTTGGTTCTATGGCTAATTGTGCAAATCCAATGACGGTTTTAAATTCTATTGTAGCCAAGCAACTTATAGAATTTAAAGCTGAAACAGATGAACTTATTGACAAAAAAGGACTTAAAAAGGACGAGGCTATATTTAATATTTTAAGAGAATATATCAAAAAATCAAAGGCTATTCTTTTTGAAGGCAACGGATATAGTGAGTCTTGGCAAAAAGAAGCTAAAAAAAGAGGACTAAGTAATAATAAAAATACACCAAACGCACTCAAGGTGAAAATTGATCCAAAGACTATAGAACTTTACAAGTCTTTGAATGTAATGAATAAAATAGAAATTGAAGCCCGGTATGAAATTGAACTTGAAGAGTATATTCATAGAATACAAATTGAAGGTAGAGTCTTAGGCGATATTGCCAGAAACCATATTATTCCAACAGCTGTCAAGTATCAAAATATATTAATAAATAATGTTCGCGGATTGAAAGATATTTATGGAAAGAAATTTGATAAATATGCAAGTGAACAGTTAATTCTCATTACGGATATATCAAAATACATTGAAGCCATTAATTCTGAGGTGACAAATATGACTGATGAGCGAAAAAAGGCTAATATTATTGAAGAATCTACAAAAAAAGCACAAGCCTATTGTGACAAAGTCAAACCCTTGTTCGACAAAATTAGATACAGTTGTGACAAGCTTGAATTATTAATAGATGACGAGTTATGGCCCATGGCTAAATATAGAGAACTTCTCTTTACAACTTAAAAATACTTTATTAAATTTGAAGAATATAAATTTTTATGAGTCAAGAGGCTAGCCAACGGTACGTAAAACGAGGTGTTTCATCATCCAAAATCGAAGTTCACAATGCAATTAAAAATATAAACAAGGGGTTGTTTCCCAGTGCTTTTTGTAAAATTGTTCCTGATTATCTTAGCGGAGATCCTGATTATTGCTTAATTATGCATGCTGACGGCGCTGGTACTAAAAGTTCTTTGGCTTATGCGTATTGGAGAGAAACTGGTGATTTATCTGTTTGGAAGGGAATTGCACAGGACGCCTTAATAATGAATATTGATGATTTAATTTGTGTAGGAGCTACAGATAATATCATGATATCTTCAACAATAGGGCGCAACAAAAATCTAATTCCTGGTGAGATTATTTCAACTATCATTAATGGAACAGAAGAATTGATTCAAGATCTAAAGTCTTATGGAATAACTATTCATTCTACAGGTGGAGAAACAGCTGATGTTGGCGACTTAGTTAGAACCATTATTGTAGATTCTACAGTAACAGCTAGAATTAAGCGCAGTGCAGTTATCGATAATGCCAATATTAAAGCAGGTGATGTGATTATAGGTTTGTCTTCTTTTGGAAAAGCTACTTATGAAAAAGAATATAATGGAGGCATGGGAAGTAATGGTTTAACTTCTGCTAGACACGATATTTTTGATAAAGAAATTGCCTTGAAATTTCCTGAAACTTTTGATCCTGCTATCCCCGAGGAACTTGTTTATTCGGGAAATATCCAACTCACTCAAGCGATTGAAAATACTTCTTTGGATGCAGGGAAATTGGTCCTTTCACCAACACGTACCTACGCTCCAATTGTCAAAGAAATTTTAAGAAAATACGATTCCAAAACGATCCACGGAATGGTGCATTGTAGCGGAGGTGCACAAACAAAAATTTTACACTTTATTGATAAACTTCATATAATTAAGGACAATATGTTTTCGGTTCCACCGCTATTTAAATTGATTCAGAAGCAGTCTAAGACCGATTGGAAAGAAATGTATCAAGTATTTAATTGCGGACACAGATTAGAAATATATGCTTCTGCACAAGTTACTGAATCTATTATTGAAATTGCTTCAAAATTTAATGTAGAAGCTCAAATTATTGGACGTGTTGAGTCCTCTCTTGAAAAAAGATTAACCATTAAAAGTGAATACGGTACTTTTGATTATTAATGCCAATCTCTAATTCGTGTCAAATATTGTATTTTTACAAATAACTGCGATTATTCATGTTAGAAAAAATTGAAATTATAAAACAGCGATTTGATGAGGTAAGTGACCTGATTATCCAACCAGATATAATTTCTGATCAGAAGCGTTATGTTTTAATCAACAAGGAATACAAAGATTTAAAAAGAATATTAGAACGTGGCGATATTTATAAGCTTTTGATATCTAATATTAATGAAGCTCAACAAATTATAATAGATGGATCAGAAACTGAGATGGTTGAAATGGCTAAAGCACAACTTGAAGAAGCAAAGCAAAAATTACCTGAGCTAGAGGACGAAATCAAACTTCTTTTGGTTCCCAAGGATCCTGAGGACTCTAAAAACGTTGTTGTTGAAGTTCGTGCTGGTACTGGTGGGGACGAGGCAAGTATTTTTGCAGGTGATTTACACAGAATGTATACAAAATATTGCGAGTCAAAAGGGTGGAAGGTCGATGTGGTTAACTTTAATGAAGGAACATCTGGTGGCTTCAAAGAGATTATATTTGAAGTTTCTGGTACAGATGTTTATGGTACTATGAAATTTGAAGCCGGTGTACATCGAGTACAGCGAGTACCTCAAACTGAAACACAAGGCCGTATTCATACTAGTGCTGCTTCTGTAATTGTATTACCAGAAGCTGAAGAATTTGATTTAGAACTTGATATGTCAGAAGTTAGAATTGAGCGTACAACCTCTACTGGACCTGGAGGTCAGTCAGTGAATACCACCTATTCAGCTATAAAACTTCATCATGAACCAACAGGAATGATTGTAAGCTGTCAAGATCAAAAATCTTCCCACAAAAATCTTGAAAAAGCACTTAAAGTTTTACGTTCTAGACTATATGAAATGGAATTAGCAAAAAAACAAGCTGCTGATTCGGAAAAAAGAAAGAGTATGGTGTCCTCAGGAGACAGAAGTGCTAAAATTAGAACCTATAATTATCCACAGGGAAGAGTAACGGATCACCGCATTGGACTCACACTTTACGACTTACCTAACATTATTAATGGAGATATACAAAAACTAGTTGATGAGCTAATGATTGTAGAAAATACACAAAAACTTAAATCTGATTCAGATTTAATTTAAAATTTATGACAATTGAAACAATTGTATCGGAAATAAGAAAGAAAGAATCTTTTTTATGCATAGGTTTAGATATTGATATTTCTAAAATCCCAACCTCCCTTTTAAATAAACCTTCACCTATATTTGAATTCAATAAAGCAATTATCGATGCAACTAATCATCTGTGCGTCGCTTACAAACCAAATATTGCTTTTTATGAAGCTTATGGTCAAGAGGGTTGGAAGGCACTAAAATTAACTATAGACTATTTGAATAAAAATTATTCTGAAATTTTCACTATTGCTGACGCTAAACGTGGAGACATTGGTAATACTAGTCGTATGTATGCTAAAGCATTTTTTGAAGATTTGGGTTTTGACAGTGTAACAGCAAGCCCATATATGGGATCTGATTCTATTGAACCATTTTTAAAATTTAAAAACAAGTATACTATTCTTCTTAGCCTAACTTCTAATAAGGGTGCGTTTGACTTCCAAACTGAAAAAATTAACAATGAATATTTGTTTGAGCATGTTCTGGAAAAATCTAAAACATGGCAAAATTCAGACCATTTGATGTATGTAGTAGGTGCCACGAAACCAGAGTATTTTAAAAAAGTTCGAGAAATAGTTCCAAATAACTTTTTATTAGTTCCGGGAATTGGAGCTCAAGGGGGTTGCTTAGATGAGATTTGTAAGTATGGTCTTAATGATCAAGTTGGACTTTTAGTAAATTCATCCAGAAGTATTATTTATGCATCAAAAGAAATTGATTTTGCTGAGAAATCAGCAATGAAAGCAAAAAAGATTCAACAAAAAATGAAAAAAATTCTCTCTAATTATTAATTGTATTATAGTCAATTGAGCATACACTCTAAAGATTGAGTAACCAATATTTTTGAAGTTTTTTAAATTTGTGAATTTCCATTGTTAAAATTAACATAAAATCCTTGCCATTACTACTACATTTTTCAAGACGATTACAATTTTGAAGAAGACGGTATGTTAACCAGCGTAGAGTCCTAGCATGACTGTGTTTTTTTTCAGAAATTGTTGTACTCTTAACTTTCAAAATCTCTTCATATATCGATGTTGATTGTTGAACTATATCTCCGGAAAAGTAAATATTGCAGCTTTCAGCTCCGTTTGCTTTCAACTTTGAGAGGTCATTTATGAGATAATCAGATATTTTTTTAGAGAGAGTTCTAATTTCTTGAGCTTTTTTGTAAAAATCTGAGTTCTCGACGTGCATTGTATAACCTGATTATTATACAAAGTTAAAACTCTAAAAAGATTAATTATATTAAATAATTAAAGTATAATTAATTTTTTTTTTTCATAATTTAGTAATTAGTATATAATTACCTTAATTATGAAACTAGATAGAATTCATTTAAAAATTTTAACTGAGCTACAGTCAAATCCAAGAGTTTCAAATACAAAAATTTCAAAACAAGTAGGTATATCCTCACCAGCTGTAGCTGAGCGCATAAAAAAAATGGAAGATTCAGCAGTTATTATTGGATACCGCACTAAGTTAAGCCCTATTATGTTTGGACATCAGCTAAGGGCGTTGATAACAGTTAGGGCATTCATGGGTCGGTTAAAACCCTTTTTACATAAAATTAAGTCATATAAAGAAGTTGTAAATTGTTACAGGATTACAGGCAATGAGAATATTGTAATGGAAGTTTTATTTAAGAATCAACTTCATTTAGAAGAATTTATTGATGAATTGATTTCTTACGGGGAAACTAAAACTCAAATCATTTTATCAGATGTTGTTTCTGATCAACCATTAAATTATTGCGAATCATAATGCTACAATTTCGATTTATTATTAGTTTACTAACTGCTATAATTTTTTTTAGTTGTAAAGAAAAGAAAATTGTTCACACATATGAATCTGATTTCGAAAAAGAATTAAATGCATTTTTTAAAGACGTTACAACCTCTCCTTTGAAACCTGATGATTTCAAATCTTTTCAATCCTTACCATTCTTTCCGTTGGATTCCAATTTTATGTTTTTAGCGATTTTGAAAAAAACACCAAAGAATGAATTTTTTGACATGAAAACCAATACAAATAGATTTTCCAAGGAACGTATTTTTGGAATTTTAACTTTTAAGATCAAAGGTTATGAATACCGTTTGAAAATTTATCAGAGTAAAACCTCTTTATCAGATAAAGAGGAAACCTTATTTTTACCATTTATGGACAAAACAAATGGATTTGAGAGTTATGTAGGCGGCCGATATTTAGATTTGAAAATACCAAAGTCTGATACAGTTCTGATTGATTTTAATAAGGCTTACAACCCTTACTGTGTATATAATGAAAACTTCTCTTGTCCTATTGTTCCAAGAGATAATTTTTTGCCCATTAAAATCAGAGCCGGCGTAATGTATGATGAAAAATATTAAATTTGTTTTGCTATGTGCAATCCTAGTACAACTGCAGAAATTCCGATTAAGATAGATGCTAAACTATAGATTACAAAATGTAAATATTCTCCAGATTTTAATAACAATTGGTTTTCTACCGCAAAAGTTGAAAAAGTTGTGAAACCACCACATAAACCTGTAACAAGCAATAGCGATTGGTTTTCATTAAATGCGGCAAATTTCACACCAAACCCCATTAAAAAACCAATTAAAAGACACCCTGTAGTATTAACTAAAAATGTACTGATTGGAAATCCATTTGGTAACGTTTGAAATATTTTCCCAAAACCATATCGTAAAATACTTCCTATTCCACCACCAATAAATACAAATATTACTTGTTTCATTACAAGACCAGTTTAATTAATGAAAATAAAACACGAAAGTATAAATTTCTTTTTTAAAGTAGGGTAAGCTATATTTTTGATTTTTAAATAAAATTATGTTCAAAGCTGATTTCATGATTAATAACCAAGCACAAATTTTATAGCAGCAATGCTCAAAATAAAGGCGATGAAAGCAAATAACACCCAAAAGCTACCTTTGTAATATTTTTTGTTAGATTCTGCATCTTTCTTGTAGGATTTAATTATTACCATTGAGAATACAATCACAAAAATAATTCCAAAAATAACTTGTCCTTTACTGAACATATTTGTGTATTTTTAATTTACATAAAATTACAAAAAATTCATCACCAATGAAATATAAAATTGAAGCTGTAAAGAAGTTCCATGAAGCTTTCAAAATAGGCTATCGAACAACACCAAAAGCCAATCTAGGAAATACTAAAAATAAACTTCGTTTTGATCTAATGAAAGAAGAAAATGAGGAGTACTTTGAGGCTGCTCAATCCAATGATTTAGCAGAGGTTGCGGATGCACTAGGGGATATGTTATACATATTGTGTGGAACTATTATAGAACACGGAATGCAACATAAAATAGAAGATATTTTTAATGAAATCCAGCGGAGTAACATGAGTAAGCTCGGCCCTGATGGTAAGCCTATTTATAGAGCAGATGGAAAGGTTTTAAAGGGGCCTAAATACTTTAAACCTAATATAAAAGAGATATTAGAAAAGTAGTTTAACAAACTTTGAAACGCCATTTATAGGAATCTTCAGATTTGTTAGTTTGAATATCTATTATGATCTTTTTCAATAGTGTAGCATAGGAATCCTTATTTTTTGGTAAAATATAGTCTCTTCCTCTGTATCCATAGGCTGAAATAGGTGAGATAACTGCAGCTGTTCCCGTACCAAACATTTCTTTTAAACTTCCATTGTTAGATGCTTTGATTACTTCAGAAACTTTAAATTTTCGAACTTCTAAATTTATACCCTCATTTTTTGCGATTTGAATTATACTTTTTCTTGTAACACCATCTAAAATCCGGTCGCTAGTTGGTCCTGTAATTAATGTATCATTAATACGAATAAATATATTCATAGCTCCAGCCTCCTCAATATATTCGTGTGTATTATCATCAGTCCAAATCACTTGATCATAACCCTTTTCAATAGCCAATTGGGTGGGATAAAATTGTCCTGCATAATTTCCACCAGCCTTGGCAAAACCAACACCACCGTTAGCTGATCTCGAGTAGTTTTCCTCAATAAGTACTTTTACTTTTCCAGAAAAGTAAGGTCCGGATGGGGCTGTTGCTATCATAAACCTGTATGCATCCGCTGGTGACGCATGAAATCCTTCTCCTGTTGCAAAAATGATAGGTCTTATATACAGCGAACATCCTTCAGCTGAAGGAATCCAATCATTATCAATATTTAAGAGCTTTATTAAACCTTCAAAAAAAATATTTTTTGGAAGTTGTGGAATAGCCAAGCGTTCTGCGGATTTATTAAGGCGTTTGAAATTTTCGTCTGGTCTAAATAACCAGGTATTCGAATTTTTGTCTTTATAGGCTTTCATCCCTTCAAAAATAGACTGTCCATAGTGAAAAATCTTAGATGAGGGCATCAAACTAATAGCTTCAAATGGAACAATTTCTGGAGATCCCCAAACACCAAATTTATAATCACAAATTAACATGTGATCAGAAAAAAAATTACCAAAGCCCAAATTTTTGAAATCGGTATTTTTTAATTTCGAATGTTTTGCACGAGTTATTTGAATGGAATTCATTTTTTGTTCATATTTGTCTTAACAAAATTAATAAATTCATAATATAATTTATAAGTATTACAAAAAACTTATATAGTTAAACCGTCCAATTATTTTGAGAGTCTACAATATTATTATCTTATTTTTTTCTTGTTTTTTGTTTTTTCAATGTAATAAAATGCAAAAAGAACGTAAACCCATAAAAGTTAATTCTTCAATTCATCAATATTACGGCTCTCCTTTCAATACAAACAATATTGTTTCAAATGAAGATTTTACAAAACAGATAATGGATCTTTCAGATACACTTTCAACTACAACGAAAGGGGTTATAAGAGGCGTATGTTCAAAAAAAGGATGCTGGATGACTCTAGGATTGTTCGGTGGAGAAGAATTGATGGTTCGTTTTAAAGATTATGATTTTTTTGTTCCCTTAGATGCTTCTGGTCAGGCTATCATCAATGGCAAAGCTTTTATTTCACAAACTTCAGTTCCAGACTTAAAGCATTATGCCGAAGATTCAGGCTTATCAAAAAGTGAAATTGAATCCATTACAAAACCAAAAATTACTTATAGTTTTATAGCTGATGGTGTAATTTTGGTCGAATAAATTTTAAGTTAAATTTTGAAGCGTTCAATCATAACTACGTCTGACGGCTCAAAAACTATTCAAATTGAAGATTTGAATGAACGATATCACTCTATTCATGGTGCTGTACAAGAAGCTATGCATGTTTACATTCAAGCAGGATTTAATACTTATTTAAAATGTCATCCAAAACAAATTAAAATTAATATTATGGAGATTGGTTTTGGTACTGGATTAAATACTTTATTAACAGCCTCTCATAACTTAAAAGTAAAAAAAAAGGTTTATTACCATGGAATTGAAGCTTATCCAGTTAATAAAAGAGAATTAGTTTTGTTAAACTACGATAATATAATTAAATCTGAAACCTCTATTTTTCGATTAATCCATGACTGTTTGTGGGACAAAACACATGAAATTTTACCTAACTTTTTTTTAAAAAAGAACTTAGATTTTTTTTCTAATGTTAACCAAATTAATATGTTTGATATTATTTATTTCGACGCCTTTGGGCCTAGAGTGCAACCTGATCTTTGGACAGAATTTATTTTTAAAAAAATGTACGACTCTTTACGTCTAAATGGAATTTTAGTTACCTATTCTGCAAAGGGGAGTGTTCGTCGGAATTTACAGTCTGTTGGATTTTTGGTTGAACGTTTGATAGGTCCTCCCGGCAAAAGAGAAATGTTAAGAGCCACGAAAGTGCTGTAATCCAACTTTACAGAACTTAAATATTTGTTAAACACTAATTTTTTTTACAATACATTGCTTTGATTCAATAATTTTGATTTGTGTCTAAAAATATACTTATTACAGGTGCATCAGGAATGGTTGGCGAAGCACTAATAAAATCCCTTTCTAAACAAGGACATAATTTAAATATACTTACTACACAAAAAAATAGAGTTCCTTCAAATTTTGGATGCAAAATATATTATTGGAATCCAACCAATAATGAAATAAATCTGGAAAGTTTAGATGGAATAGAATATATAATTAATCTAGCTGGAGCACCAATTACTCAGAGATGGACAAAATTCACCAAAAAAAAAATTATAAATAGCCGCGTAAAATCACTTTCAACTTTACTTAAAGTTATTAGAGAAAATAAACTAACAAGTGTAAAACACCTAATCTCAGCAAGTGCAATTGGTATCTATCCAAGTTCCATTACAAACTATTACGACGAGAATTATACTCAATTTGATAATTCTTCTTTTTTAAGCTTGGTTGTAAAAAAATGGGAGTCTGCTGCAATGGAATATAGCTCTGAGGGTATTAAAGTATCAATATTAAGAATTGGGATTGTTTTAGGTTTAAATGGCGGTGCTTTACCCAAAATAATTAAACCCATTAAAATGTATACTGGTGCCGTTTTAAGCAACGGTAATCAGTGGCAATCGTGGATACATATTGAGGATTTAGTTTCAATATTTCTACACCTTTTGGAAACAAAAACTATCGGTATATTTAATGCAGTAGCTCCTAACCCTGTTAGGCAATCTGAATTAACATTTGAAATAGCTAAATTGATTAAAAGGCCGATTTTATTTCCTAATATTCATAAATCATTATTGAAATTAGTTTTTGGAGAAATGTGTTCCATTGTTGTTGATAGTCAACGCGTTTGCTCAAAAAAAATTAAGAACACTGGTTTTAATTTTGAGTTTAAATATATATACCCTGCACTTAAAAGCTTAATACATCCAAACAAACCTTAAAATAATTTTACAAATAATATGTGACATTTTGACATTTTTTAAATTATGGCAGTACTTTTGTTTTGTTATTATTAAATATTATATGCAATATGAGTAAAAACGAAACAACCAAAAAAATCAAAACAAAAAAAGAGTCTACAACTAAGAAAAATAAGATTAGGAACTCGGTATCTGCTGAGAAAAAAATAAAATTAGAGCTCGCTGAAGAAAAAGATAAATTTTTACGTTTGTTTGCAGAATTTGAAAATTACAAGCGTCGAACTTCAAAAGAACGTATAGAACTTTTTTCTACAGCTAGCCAAGACGTTATTAAATCCTTACTTCCCGTCTTAGATGATTTGGATCGTGCTCTTTTAGAGATGTCTAAGTATGATGAAACTGAACTCTCAAAAGGAGTTAAATTAATCAAGAATAAATTTCAATCTACCCTCGAGCAAAAAGGATTATCATTAATCGATATTGATAAAGGTGATGTTTTTAATGCAGACGATCACGAAGCAGTTACCCAAATTCCTGCTCCTAATGAGGATTTAAAAGGAAAAATTATTGATGTTATTGAGAAAGGTTACAAATTAGGTGAGAAAGTCATTAGATTTCCAAAAGTTGTAATCGGACAATAACAAAAATCAAAATCCAAATATATAATGGCAAAACAGGACTATTACGAAGTTTTAGGTGTTCCAAAAAATGCTTCTTCTAATGAAATTAAAAAAGCATATCGAAAGATGGCGATTAAGTATCATCCCGATAAAAACCCAGATGATGCTAGTGCAGAAGAAAAATTTAAAATTGCTGCGGAAGCCTACGAGGTTTTGAGTGATTCAAATAAAAAAGCTCGTTATGATCAATATGGTCACCAAGCATTTGAAGGTTCTGGTGGATTCGGAGGTGCTGGCATGAATATGGAAGATATTTTTAGTCAGTTTGGTGATATTTTTGGCAGTGCTTTTGGTGGAGGTAGTTTTGGTGGTTTTAGTGGCCAACGCCAACGAAGACCCAAAGGATCTGATTTAAGAATTCGAGTTAAATTAAGCCTTGAAGAAATTGCTAATGGTGTTGAGAAAAAAGTAAGAGTCAAACGAAAAAAACAGGCCAAAGGAGTTACTTATAAAACCTGCTCCACGTGTAATGGAACAGGTCAAGTCACTAGAATAACAAATACAATTTTAGGACGTATGCAAACCGCATCAACTTGCAATGTTTGTGGAGGGACTGGTCAAATTATTGACAATCGTCCACCTAATGCTGATTCTAATGGTTTTTTAACTGAAGAAGAGACAGTATCGATAAAAATCCCCGCCGGTGTAGAAGACGGAATGCAACTCAAGGTTAGTGGAAAAGGAAATGCAGCACCAGGTGATGGAATTTCGGGGGACTTGTTAGTTGCTATTTCAGAAGAAACACACCCGAATTTACAACGTGAGGGAGATAACCTACATTATGATTTGTATGTTGGTTTACCAGAAGCTATTTTAGGCTCTACTGTAGAAATAGATACTGTTTCAGGAAAGGTTCGTTTGAAGATTGAACCAGGTGTTCAATCTGGAAAAATACTCCGACTTCGTAATAAAGGCATTCCAAATATTAATGGATACAGTAAAGGTGATTTTTTAGTACACATAAATGTTTGGACTCCCAAAACACTAAATAAAGAACAAAAATCTTTTTTTAAAAAAATGCTAAAAAACGAGCATTTTAAGCCTAAACCGGAAAGTTCAGATAAATCTTTTTTTGAGAAAGTCAAGGACATGTTTTCTTAGATATTGTATTTTTATTTTTTTAGGTTTGTTAATTATATTGTAATGTAATTTCTAATTTTTATAAAACTAAATAAATATTATTTTTAAATAATTTATCATATGTCTAGAATATTAATTATTGAAGACGAAGCAGCTATTCGCCGAGTTTTGTTCAAGATTTTATCTGAGGAAAATGCCTCCTATGAACTTTTTGAAGCCTCAGATGGTGTCTCTGGACTGAATATGATTAAAAATAATAATTTTGATCTTGTTTTATGCGATATAAAAATGTCAAAAATGGACGGTGTTGAGGTATTAGAAAATATCAAAAAGATTAAAGAACAAATTCCGGTTATTATGATATCTGGGCATGGAGATTTAGAAACCGCAGTTAGTACTATGCGTTTAGGGGCATATGATTATATTTCTAAACCGCCCGATTTAAATAGGCTTTTAAATACAGTTAGAAATGCTCTTGACCGTCAAAAATTAATTTGTGAAAATAAAAAACTTAAGCAAATTATTAGTAAGAAATACGAAATGGTAGGAGATAGTGAATCTATGATGCATATAAAGTCAATTATTGATAAAGTTGCCCCAACTAATGCTCGAGTACTAGTCACTGGACCTAATGGAACAGGGAAAGAGCTGGTAGCTCATTGGATTCACCTAAAAAGTAATCGAAGTATAGGTCCTATGGTTGAGGTTAACTGCGCTGCAATTCCTAGTGAGCTTATAGAAAGTGAATTATTTGGACACACCAAAGGCGCTTTTACAAATGCTATCAAAGACCGTGAAGGAAAGTTTGAAGCTGCTAACAATGGCACTTTATTTTTAGACGAGATTGGTGATATGAGTTTATCTGCCCAGGCTAAAGTTTTACGAGCACTACAAGAAAATCGAATTCAACGCGTGGGTAGTGATAAAAATATTAAAGTAAATGTAAGAGTTGTCGCTGCAACAAATAAAAATCTCAAAACTGAAATTACAAAAGGTCGTTTCCGCGAAGATTTATATCATCGGTTAGCAGTTATACTGATAGAAGTGCCTCCACTAGAAAAGCGTCGTGAAGATATCCCAAAACTTGTCAAGTTTTTTAGTTCTCAAATTGCTAATGACCAGGGTATTTCGGCAAAGATATTTTCTGACAAATCAATTGAACTTTTAAAGGGTTTTGATTGGACAGGAAATATTAGAGAACTTAGAAATGTTGTTGAAAGATTAATAATTCTTGGTTCCGATGAAATTAATGCGAATGATGTAATTAAATTTTCTAAAAAGGCATAGATTCAATAACTTTTCAGAACAAAATGAAATTTAAGCTAATTGTTTTATTTTTATTTTCTTTCAATGTAACCATTGTAGCTCAAAACGATCAAGAATACATACAAAAAATTTATAAAGAATCTCTAATAAACGGGAAGTCTTTCCATTGGCTTAATTATTTATCTAACGGAATTGGAGCTCGTTTATTAGGGTCTTTAAATGCAGAATTAGCTATTAAATATACAAAAAAAGTACTTGAAGAACTTGAAATTGACCGAGTTTGGTTACAGCCTGTTATGGTTCCAAAATGGGTTCGTGGAAGTCCTGAATTTTCATTCATAGAGGTTGCCCCTGGAAAAACAATTCCTGTCAACTTATGCGCTTTGGGAGGCTCTGTAGCAACCCCAGAAGAAGGACTAAAGGCTGAGGTTGTTGAGGTAAATGGGATAGAAGAACTAAAAGCCATGGATTCGGCTGATATTCATGGTAAAATAGTTTTCTTTAATCGTCAAATTCAGGTTGATGTAATTTCTACTTTTAAAGCTTACAACGAATGTTTAAATCAGCTCTACGATGGCGCTAAAGAGGCCGCAAAATTAGGCGCAGTTGGAACTATTGTAAGATCAATGAGCTTAAGATTAGATGATTTACCCCACACTGGAGCTATGTCTTATGGTAATACAGCTATTAATAATCGAATTCCCTCAGCTGCGATAAGTACTAACGACGCTGAGCGTTTAAGTAGCATGTTAAAAATAGATTCTTCTATTAAATTTTACTTCAAGCAAAATTGTAAGCAACTCAATGATGTTAAATCATATAATGTTATTGGAGAAATTACAGGAGCTCAGTATCCAAAACAAATTATTACAGTTGGTGGTCATTTAAATTCTTGGGATCTTGGAGACGGTTCTCATAATGATGGTGCAGCTTGTGTACAAGCAATGGATGTTTTAAGACTTTTGAAATTGATAGGCATTAAGCCAAAACGAACAATAAGAGTTGTTCTTTTTATGAATGAAGAAAAAGGTCTTCGTGGTAATTTAGATTACACGAAGTTTGCTAAAGAAAATAATGAAAATCATATCTTTGCTTTAGAAAGTGATTCCGGCGGATTTATGCCAAGTGGTTTTTCTTTCCAAGGTCCTGACTATAAAGTTAGACAAATTTTTAAATGGAAGAATCTTTTTGAACCTTACCTAATTCATTATTTTGAGAAAGCTGTAATTCCTACTGATATTGGTCCTTCAACAAATAAATCAGCTCTTTTAGCTGATTTGATTACTGATTCTCAACGCTATTTTGATCACCATCATGCTTCAAATGACAACTTTGAATTTATCAATAAGCGGGAATTAGAATTAGGTTCAGCGACTATGGCTTCACTTGTTTATCTTGTAGATAAATATGGATTTAATTCCATTGAATACTCATCCACAGTAAAGGACTAAAAATCATTAATAGTTTTTCTAATGGCAACTAGGTTTTTCAGTAGTTTATCAAGCTGATCTAGTCTAAGCATATTAGCACCATCACTTTTTGCTTTTTCAGGTTCGAAATGTGTTTCTATAAAAAGGCCATCAATATTATTTACTATACCAGCTCTAGCAATAGTTTCAATCATTTCTGGACGTCCACCAGTGATACCATTTGTTTGGTTTGGTTGTTGGAGTGAATGTGTTACATCTAAAACTGTTGTTGCAAATTTTCTCATAGTTGGAATACCTCTAAAATCAACGACCATATCTTGGTAACCTAACATAGTACCACGATCTGTTACCCAAACCTTATCATTTCCTGTATCTTTTACTTTATTAACTGCATTTTCCATTGATTCAGGACTCATAAATTGTCCTTTTTTTAGATTTATAATCTTTCCTGTATTTGCTGCTGCAACTATTAAATCCGTTTGGCGAACTAAAAATGCAGGGATTTGTAATACATCTACATAACTTGCTGCCATGGAGGCGTCTCGAATCTGGTGAATATCCGTTAAAGTTGGTATATCAAAATAGTCAGATACTTTTTGAAGAATTTTAAGTGCTTTTTCATCTCCAATCCCTGTAAAACTATCTATACGACTCCGATTAGCTTTTTTAAAACTTCCTTTGAATATGTAAGGAATTTTAAATTTTTCGGATAAACCACAAATATATTCAGCAATTTTGAGCGCCATTGTTTCTCCTTCAATTGCACATGGACCAGCAATTAAAAAAAATTGCTTTGAGTACGAGTATTTGAGTTTAGGAATATTATTAAGCTGCATTGAATATTCAAATTAATTTAGACAAATATAAGCAAATTTGAGAGTTAAGGTTCTTAGAATAAAAACCAAAAGTCGCAAAATTAAATGTACATTTGCCGCTTAAAAATAGCTTTTAATGAAATCTATTAAAAATATTGCCATCATCGCTCATGTAGATCATGGGAAAACAACTCTAGTGGATAAAATTTTATATCATTGTCAATTATTTCGTGAAAACGAAAATAAAGGAGATTTAATATTAGACAACAACGATCTGGAACGCGAGCGTGGTATTACTATAACTTCTAAAAATGTGTCAGTTGTTTATCGGGAAACTAAAATTAATATAATTGACACTCCTGGTCACGCTGATTTTGGTGGAGAAGTAGAACGCGTTCTCAACATGTCTGACGGTGTATTGCTATTGGTAGATGCTTTCGAAGGACCAATGCCACAAACTCGTTTTGTTCTTCAAAAAGCAATCAATTTAGGTCTCAAACCCTGCGTAGTAATAAATAAAGTTGATAAAGAAAATTGCAAACCTGATGAAGTCCATGAATCAGTTTTCGATTTAATGTTTGAGCTTGGAGCTGAAGAATGGCAGTTGGATTTTCCTACAGTCTATGGCTCTGCTAAATATAATTGGATGAGTGAAGACTGGTCAAATAAAACTAATTCTATAGCACCTCTTCTGGATATGGTTATTGAACATGTTCCGTCTCCAAAAGTTGAATCGGGTACAACGCAAATGTTGATTACTTCTTTAGATTATTCTTCTTTTACTGGACGTGTAGCTATAGGTCGTTTACAACGAGGTAAAATTCAGACTAACCAGATAGTTGCTTTAGTCAAAAGAGATGGAAAAATCATAAAATCTAAAATTAAAGAGCTCCAAGTATTTGAGGGTTTGGGACGAAAAAAAGTTTTTGAAATTGTTGCTGGTGAAATTTGTGCTTTGGTTGGATTGGATGGTTTTGAAATAGGTGATACCATTGCAGATATTGATAATCCTGAGGCTCTCGAAACTATAGCTATAGATGAACCTACCATGAGTATGCTTTTTACAATAAATGATTCTCCATTTTTTGGTAAAGAAGGAAAGTTTGTAACATCTCGCCATTTGAAAGAACGGTTAGAGAAAGAACTTGAAAAAAACTTGGCTCTTAGAATAGAGCCAACTGAAAGTGCAGAAAAGTTTATGGTATTTGGTAGAGGGGTATTACACTTATCGGTACTTATTGAAACAATGCGAAGAGAAGGTTATGAACTTCAAATAGGTCAGCCTCAAGTGATTATTAAAAAAATTAATGAAGTTAAATGCGAACCTGTTGAAGAAATGACTATTGATCTTCCAGAGAAAATTTCAGGTAAAGCCGTTGAGATGGTAACTAAGCGAAAGGGTGAACTCTTGAGTATGGAAGTTAAAGGACAACGAATGATTTGTCAATTTGTAATTCCATCAAGAGGGATTATAGGTTTAAGAAACCAGTTACTTACTGCTACAGCTGGAGAAGCTATAATGGCTCACCGATTTAAAGAATACCAACCTCTAAAAGGCGGTATTCCGGAAAGACAAAATGGTTCTCTGGTTTCAATGGAAAAAGGTATTGCAATTTCGTATTCAATAGATAAGTTACAGGAAAGGGGTAAATTTTTTATAGAGCCGGGTGATTCCATTTATGAAGGCCAGGTTATAGGTGAAAATTCAAGAGGCGATGATATGGCAATTAACGTAACTAAAACAAAAAAATTATCAAATGTCAGAAGTGCTGGAGCTGATGATAAAGCCAAGATTGTTCCTCCTATTAAATTTTCTCTGGAAGAAGCTTTGGAATATATTCAAAAAGACGAGTATGTGGAAGTTACTCCAACCAGTTTGCGTTTGAGGAAGATTTTTCTTAGGGAAGTTGAAAGAAAAAGAAATAAAGCGTTTTAGATGGAATTTAGGTAATTATCTTTTGCAATATATATATCTAGTTTCTTCTAAAACTGAACTGCCCATTGTGTGAATTTTATATTATTTAAATTTGAGTAGAAGTGAGTAAAATTTGAACAACAATTATGAAAATTAATCGTTTTAAAGTTATTAATTCAGCACAACTTATTGATTCGTGAAGTTACCTTTTTTTATTAGTAACAATTTAATTTTAAAAATAACCTCTTTAAATTCATTGGTTGTAAGTGCTCGTCTTGTAATTTCACTTTTAGTTCAAAATCTTTTAGCTCAATATACAGGACAAGCTGGTATTGCAAAAGTTGGACAGATACGAAATATATCTAATATCTTGATGAGCGTATCTTCCTTTGGTGTCTTTAATGGAGTTGTAAAATATATTTCTCAATATAAAAAGAACAATGAAGGACTCATAAAATTATTTTCTACGGTATACGTGCTATCAGGCCTGGCAACACTTATCATCTCCTTACTCATGTTTTTTACGGCTGATAAACTATCGATCTGGCTATTTTTTAGTGAAGATTATATTTTAGTTATTCAATTATTGGCAGTTGCAACTCCTTTTATAGCAATGAATCGAATTTTCAATGCGGTAATTAGTGGGATTTCAGCATACAAAATTCATGCTAAAATTGAAATTATTTGGTATTCTTTAGCTTCTTTACTATTACTTATAAGTTTATATTATTATAATATTGACGGAGTTCTTTTAGCAATTGCAATAACACCTGTAGTTCAGTTTTTAGTCCTAGCTTTTATATTTGGTAATACACTAAAAGAATATATCAAATTCAGTCAGCTATCTTTTAAAGCTCCTATGCTTAAAGTTTTACTTGGCTTTACACTTATTTCATTTGTGGCGACTGTATGTTCAAACTTTGTAGAAATTAATTTCAGAAATTTAATTTCAGAACGAATAAGTGAAAATGAAGCTGGAATTTGGACTGCAATGTCCTCAATTTCTAAAATTTATATGCAGTTTTTAATCACTATTTTTAGTATCTATATTCTTCCAAAATATGCCGAAATTAATTTTTCAGAAAGTTTCAAAAACGAGGTTAAAACTTTATACAAAACACTACTTCCACTAGTTATTGCTGGTATGCTATTGGTTTATTTTCTAAAAGAAAATTTAATTCTCACTATCTATAATGAGGCTTTCATTGGAATGACAGTTTTATTTAAATGGCAACTTTCCGCAGACTTAGTTCGTTTTATTGCTAATATTTTATCTTTTAAATTCTTGGCTAAAAATCAGGTTAAATATTTTATTTCAACTCAATTAATTGGACTTATTACTTACTATATTTGTGGTCATTTATTGATAAATCATTTACTTGTTGAAGGATTAGTTATAGCCTTATTATTAAGTAATTTACTTTATTTTGTATTAGTATTGTTTATTATGCGATATGATTTATTTGGAAAAAATAGACCAATTTAATAAGACAGTTTGATGTCTAATTTCTAAAAGTTTAAACAAGTTAATTTAATAGCAACTTATTTTTTTGATTAATGCAAAACTATAAATAAAGAAATAGATAAATACATAGATATAAATCCTATTCGTAATAGAGCAAAAGACTCATTTAAGAATTCATTTATATCTACCCCACCTACTGTAAGTATGAATGAAACCAAACATGTAATACTAAAGAATAGTAGAGTTGTTATTATTATGTATTTAGTTGCAGTATCTATTAAATTTCCCACTTTGATCAACTTTGGTTATTCTTTCCAAAAATATATATGGTACCAAAGTATTATTGTATAAACTTCGGGAGTTAAAATCTGGATTTGGATGATCTCCAACTATAAGAATTCTGTCAAAAAGACTATTGTTCTTTTCAACCTTTTCAAATACATGATCAATGATTGATAAAATCCTATAAAATTGATCAAATGCATTATGATTTTGATTAAAAATTTTCAAAAGGTCAAGCTTAGATTTTTTGTAGTTTTCAATATTTTTAATGTTATTTTTATCCAATAAAAAGGGAGGGTGAGTATTTATTGTCAAAGCATAAGCGAAAACTTTTTCATATAGTTTACTTTCATTAATTATACTATCTATTAGACTTTCATCATATACCGCATTGTAATTATTCTCACGGTTAGTTTTATATGCTTCCTTTAAGTTTTCGTAATATATTTTACTATCAAAATTGAGTGCATTTCTAAAACCTTCAGCATTACTAAAATTACTTCCATATCGTTTCGATGCACTAAAACCAGCTATTGTATGATAACCATTATCAATTTTATTTTTAACAACATTATATTCTGGATTTACACCAAAATTTAAGAAAGCTCCATACGATTCTTCATCGTTCATGTTTAAAAGTTCTCTTCCTTCAGCAGCACTTGTATTTCCCCGAAAACAAGTATTTCCCAGTTTCAAATTAAATGAAGAGGAAAGGTTTTTGTAATTAAAAAATAAACTTTTAATATGTTCCATTAATTTCCTTTGATCTTGAGAAATTTTCATTTCCCCCCAACTTTCCATAATTATTAGAAAGTCTTTGCTTCCATTGTTATTATTTAGGTATGAAATTGTTGGTGAAATATTTTTCTTTTCCTTATCGGTCTCTCTATTGCACTTAAAACTGGTAATCTCCCTATTACCTTTTTGATACTTATTGTAATCAGATATTATTGATTGTATGTAATTATTTCCAACATAACTAATTGAAATCCTATTTTCTTTAACTTGAACAGGAAGAAAAATTAATTCACTAAGGATTAAAATAAGAACAGAAATTGGTAAAAAATAAAACTTTTTACTTGTTTGTTTTAATAATTTATACTGAATCCAAAAAAAACCATAAAGAGTCAGAAGAACTAAAATTGAAAATAAAATAGGTATAGTAAATTTTTCTGGGCTAATAAATAAATAATTTATTCTCTTAAAAAAACTAAAAATATTGAAATAATAATAATGAGGTAATAAAACTATAATATATGCTAGAAAAGAAATAAATTGTAATAAATAAAAAAGGGTTTTTTTTCTTGCGAAGAAAAACAAAATTACATTAAACAAAAAAATAATACTCCAACTTATTATCACTAATTCAGATCCTGAAAAATATCTAATAACTAATTCAATTAGTAATTGAATTAACATTAATAAAAAAAAAGAAAAATATACATTGTATCTGTTCATGAAGTCTGAATTTAATCAAAATTATAAAAATATATCAATGTTAAACTTTAATCCTGATAATTTATTTTATAGTTTAGCTCATTTGCTTGAAATTAGTATTAATAAGTTACATTATAATAAACTGTTTTATGCGAAAATATTCTTAAAGTGAAATAAATAATTTTGAATCCAAAAAAAATTGATAATTTTTTTTGAAGCACATTAACTAATGATTAGATCATTAAAATTAGCAATTGTTACTCATTCTCTTTCAAATGGTGGTGCAGAAAAATCAGCAGCTAATTTATCGTTGTTATTTACCAAAATGGGCCATAAAGTACATATTATTAGCGTTTTAAATAAAATTGATTACAATTATGCGGGTATATTAACCAATTTAGGATTATTGAAAGATACAAATGACTCATTTGTCAGTAAGATAAAAAGATATAATCTTTTTAAGAAACTTATAAGAGAAGAAAAATTTGATATTATAATTGATAATAGATGTAAGTCAAATTTTATTAAAGAATTTATCATTAGTAAAATATTGTATTCAAATATTAAAATTATTAATATTATTCACAGTTTTAATTTGAATAATTATTTGTTTGTGAACAAATTTTTGTCAAAAATTTTATATTCTAAATCATTCAAATTAATCGCTGTTTCAAACGAAATAAGAAATTTAGTTTTATCAGAGTATAAATTCAAAAATATAGAATATATTCCAAATTTTTCATCAAATAATTTAATAAAGAATAATGAAGTTAATCTTTTTACTCTTCCAAAAAAATATATTCTTTTTTTTGGAAGAGTATATGATAAAGTAAAAAATATCAAACTTTTAATTGAAGCTTTTCGTAATTCAGAGTTAATTAAAAATAATATTAAATTAATTATACTTGGTGATGGGCCTGATGTTCACGAATTAAAAAAAATAGTTATTAACAAAAAAATTGATAAAAAGGTTTTATTTATTCCTTACACTGCAAACCCAGATAAAATTATAAGAAAGGCATTGTTTACAGTTTTGACAAGTCGTTACGAAGGCTTTCCAATGTCTATTATTGAAAGCCTTTCTATGGGAATACCTGTTGTTTCGGTTGATTGCAAAAGTGGACCTAAAGAGATTGTGAAGCATAGATTTAACGGTTTACTTGTTCAAAATAATAATATAATTGAACTCACAAAAGCTTTTAATACGCTGCTGAGCGATAAAGATCTATTAGAAAAACTTAAAAAAAATGCTATGTTAAGTATTGATAATTTTTCAGAAAAGAATATTTCAAAAAAATGGAAAAATATATTTAACTCTGTTTAATTAATTCATTTAAAAGTTGTTATGTAAAAGTTTATTTTTAATAAATACTTTTGAATTTTTTTTAAAAGATGTAATATTTTAAAAGGAGTCACAATTAAAACCTTTTGCTTAAAATTTAAATTTTTGAAATCGATTGATTTAATAATAATTTTATAACTATCGTGGTCATTGTTTAATTTGAAATTGACAGCTTCAGAAAACCTATTTATATCTAAAAATTTTTTTAAGTCTTGGTTATTTTCTTCTTGGTTTTTAAACAAATCAAAAAAATACCATGGTTTTTCATCTAATTTTGATAGATGATTATCATGTTCGTTAAAAACTATTTCAACGGTTGTATTTGTTGAAAAAGCAATTTTATAATTGAGAGCCATTCTTATCCATAGCTCAGTATCCTCCCGCTTTTTTAAATTTTCATTGAAGCCATTAATCTTTCTGAAGACACAAACAGGAATCATTACTGATGATGATGATGCAATACAATTAACCGACGAGGAATAAAAAAAATTTTCTAAAATTCCAGAAAAATTACTTAATCCAAAATAACAGTTTTTATAAGTTGCCCCGCTATATTTTTTTTTTGAATATGACATGGCATACATTCCACAACCAGGATTTTCCAAACTTAAATTGTAAATCTGTTCTAAATGGTTATTTTTCCATAAATCATCAGCATCTAAAAATGCAATTAAATTAGAATTAGATTTTTCAACTCCGTAGTTTCTTGACTTAGATACTCCACTATTTTGAATTGTAAAGGTTTTTATTCGCTTGTCCTTAATAGAATTTACAATTGATATACTTTTATCTGTTGAGCCATCATTTACAATAATTAATTCAAAATCTGAAAAGGATTGATTTAGTACACTGAGTATAGTATTTCTGATAAATTTTTCTTTATTATAAAGTGGTATTACGACTGAAATAACTGACATTTAATCTTTAGATATATAACAAAGGTAGCTCAATCGATATAAATCGAAAATAAACATTGACGGATTTTTTGATTGTAGGTGGTTTTTTAAAAAAGTTTTAAATAATCTATATAAAGCACTAAAAATAAATTTTAATTTCATTTTTTTCAAAACATGATAAATTTTTATGATTTTGATATATTCTTTGTCCATAAGTTTTTTTTCCACAAAAAACAGAGAATATTTTGAGTAAAGAAGAGATTTTTCAATGAATTTATTGGATGGCTCCAAATCTGTGTGTTTGACAGGATTATCAATATGAACAACATTTATTTTTTTTAATTTTAGTTGATATGAAAATAGAGTGTCCTCGTTTGCTTCTTTTGGAATCATTTCATTAAAAGGCACATATTTGATTATATTTTTTAAAATTAAAAAATTACAGCTCAAGAGGTTCAAATACGAATTAACTTCACGTTTTTTTTTCGATTTAACTTCCCGTTTTTGGCCATATTTCCACCTAAGAATTCTGTTGTGCTCAGGAATTTTTTTATTGTACTGTAAACCTCCGTAAATAACTTCTGAATTCGTGTCTATAGCTTGAATATAATTTTTAATAAAATCATTAGATTTTAGACTGACGTCAGCATCTAAAAATAGTAGCCAATTATATTTTGCCAATTTCCATAATCTATTTCTGATAGCACTTCGACCAATATTTTTCCTACAAATACTAAAAGATACATTAGAAAGTTTTCTAACTTGTAGGTTTTTTTTTACAATTTCTTTTACTGTTGAGGCATCATCGTAAATTAATATTTCGAATGTCAGATTGGCTTTAATACATTGATGATGAAGTGAGTAAACTAAATTTTTTACATAATGATTGTGTGTAGGAATTAATATAGAGAGCATCAGGAGTTTTTTCTTTGGACCACTTCAAATACTTTACTGTTTTCACATTTAAGCGTCTTGCTGGGGTACTTTAAAATTAATGCATAATCATGTGTAGCCATTATTATAGAATTTCCTTTTTTATTTAAATCTTGTAAAATTTCCATAACCTCAATGCTTGTTTGTGGGTCTAGATTGCCAGTTGGCTCATCTGCTAGTATTAGTTCAGGATCATTCAGTAGTGCTCTTGCGATTGCAACTCGTTGCTGCTCTCCTCCAGAAAGCTCATGTGGAAATTTTTCTTTGTTACTTTCCATGTTTACTTTAGTTAAAACAGCATGAATTTTTTCATTAATTTTTTTTTGATTTTCCCACCCTGTTGCTTTTAAAACAAATTCTAGATTTCCATAAATAGAGCGGTCGTTTAAAAGTTTAAAATCTTGAAAAACAATTCCAAGTTTTCGTCTTAATAATGGTATTTCGTTTTGATTTAAGCTTTCTAATTTATATCCAACAATTTCACCTTTTCCTTGGCTTAATTCCAAATCTCCGTAAAGAGTTTTTAGTAAGCTACTTTTCCCAGATCCAGTCTTTCCAATCAAATACACAAATTCACCCTTTTTGATATCAATATTTATATTATTAAGAATTTGATTTTTATCTTGTAATATATAAGCATCAATTAGTTTTAAAACTGAGATGGACATGAATTCAAAATTTTTATTTGTATAAAAGTATTACTATTCAAAGCAATAATCAAATTTCATTCAAATAAACAATTAATGAATAATGAAATAAATTTAATAGATATTATAAAACCAATCCAAATTATTTTTTAATGATAAATAAGATATTTTAATCTATTTTTTTTAAATAAAATTAATTTCTCTTCCCATGAAGATCTAATCTCTGAAATACTGTAACCATTTTCAATTTGATGCTGAAGTTTTCCTTGTCCAGCTAATTTTGTAAAAAATGAATTAAAAAACATTGATTTATCAGATGTTTTTTCATATGCATTTATTATCCAGCTTAAATTTACTTTATTTAAATTCTTATTGTTTTCTAAATTTTCTCCATAGCACACCTTATTTTTAAATTTGGGATTTTTTGCTCCAAAATTAGAAATTGGAATAAATTTATATTTATAGTCTTTTGTATTTAGATATGGACTGCCAAATATTTGAAATTGCATTTCTGTTCCACGACCAACACTAACATTAGTGCCTTCAAATAGGCAAAGGCTTGGGTATAAATTAATTGCTTTATCATTTGGTAGATTAGGAGATGGTTTTATAGGCAGTGAGTACGCGGTTTTTCGACTGTAGTTCATTACTGGAACAACTGTTAAATCACATTTCAGTTCACCTCCTAACCATCCTTCTCCATTAATCATTTTAGCAAATTCCCCAATGGTCATTCCGTGAACAATTGGCACAGGATGCATACCTACAAAACTTTTATATTTCATATCCAAAACAGGTCCATCTACATAACTGATATTTGGATTTGGACGGTCTAATAATATCATTGGTATATTTAAATTTGCACAAGCCTCCATCATGTAATGTAGAGTTGAAATAAAAGTATAAAATCGAGTGCCAATGTCCTGGATATCAAATATTATTATATCTAATCCCTTTAATGTTTCGGGATTGGGTATTCTATTTACTCCATATAGTGATACAATAGGTAAACCTGTTTTTTTATCAAAATTATCACTTACATACTCACCTGCATCTGACGCTCCTCTATATCCATGTTCAGGCGAAAAAACTTTTTTTATATTAACACCTCTTTTTATTAGCGAATCCACTAGATGAGTATATGATTTTTTTTTATTATAATTATCAACAGAAATGATTGTATTTTTTTTGAAAATTACTGAGGTTTGATTTGCCACAATTCCAATTGATTTATTTTTTAATTTCGGTAAATATATTTCTAGTTGATTCGCACCTACTGATATTTCATATTTAGAAGATTTTATATTTTCACAAGACAAAAAAATAATAACAAATAAAGCTGTATTTTTGATAAAATTGAATCTCATCATATATTGAACTTTGAGTTTTTTGTAGCTAAAAAAATAATTAGCGCTAAGTCCTATAAAAGTAGTGTTTCAGGCCCAATAATAAAAATTGGTATCGCTGCTATTGCCATAAGCATTATTGTCATGTTATTTTCTTTAGCAATAAGTGAAGGGTTGAAATCTAAAATTCGTGATAAAGCTGTAGCTTTCAATGGACACATAACAATATCAAAGTTTAATACTAATATTTCTGAGGGAGCACAAGCACCCATAGAAAAAAATCAATTATTTTACCCTAAATTGGAGTTAGTTAGCGGAGTTTTTCATATTCATGCTGTAGCACATAAATTTGGCATTATTAGAACTGAAAAAGATTTTGAAGGTTTATTCGTTAAAGGAGTTGGTGATGATTACAATTGGAGTTATCTCAAAGAATTTTTAGTCGAAGGGCATTTACCAAAATATTCGAATTCATATAGTGAGGAGGTGCTTATTTCAGAATATTTAGCTAATCGTTTAAATTTTAATACTGGTGATGAATTTCAAATGTATTTTCTGAAAAAAGATTCAAATCAACCTCCAAATATTATAAAATTTAGTATTTCAGGAATTTTTAATTCAGGCTTTGAGGAACTAGATAAAACTTTCCTTATAGGAAATATAAATCATGTACAGCGTTTAAATCGTTGGACAGAAAACCAGATTGGTCAGTTTGAAGTATTCATTGAAGATTATGAAACTTTAGATGATATTTCGATGGAAATATATTCAAATACTTCAGCAATTCTTAATTCTAAAACTATAGAGCAGAAATATCAACTTATTTTTGAGTGGATTAAAATTTTTGATAAAAACACTTTTGGAATAATAGTTATGATGATTATGGTTGGAGTTATCAATATGATTACAGCCTTATTGGTCTTAATTTTAGAAAGAACAAGAATGATAGGTATTTTGAAAGCTTTAGGATGTAGCAATTGGCGTATTCAAAAAGTTTTTATTTATGTTTCATCTTATTTAGCTATTTGTGGTTTAATTTTAGGAAATTTAGTTGGAATTACTCTTCTTTTAATACAAAAATATCTAAGCCCTATAAGATTAGATCCATCAATTTATTATGTAAACAAAGCTCCAATTGAAATTGATGTTTTTACTATTTTTAATCTTAATATTTCAACTTTTATTATTTGTATTACAGTATTAATTATACCATCTTATATGATTACAAAAATTTCACCTGTAAAAGCTATTAAATTCGATTCTTGAAATTTTGATTTTAATGTATTTATCCTCTTTTTAATTTGATTAAATTTGTAAAAATTTTTTCAAATGAAATACGCCAAAAATATTCTTGAAACAATTGGAGATACTCCCTTAGTTAAAATAAATAAAATTACCTCAGAAATTCCTTGTATTGTCTTGGCTAAATATGAGACGTTTAATCCTGGTAACTCCGTAAAAGATCGTATGGCTTTAAAAATGATTGAAGATGCTGAATCCATTGGACTTTTAAATCAAGGAGGAACAATAATTGAAGGCACATCTGGTAATACGGGTATGGGTTTAGCTTTGGCGGCAATAGTTAAGGGATACAAATGTATCTTTGTAATGAGTGATAAGCAGTCCAAAGAAAAAATGGACATTCTTAAAGCAGTTGGAGCAAAAGTAGTGGTTTGTCCTACCAATGTTGAACCAGATGATCCACGATCATACTACTCTGTTGCTAAACGACTTGCTGAAGAAACACCAAACTCTTGGTATGTTAATCAATACGATAACCCAAGTAATACAAAAGCTCATTACGAAAGTACTGGTCCTGAGATTTGGAAACAAACAAAAGGAAAAGTAACTCATTTTATTGTTGGTGTTGGCACAGGAGGTACAATTTCAGGAGTTGGTAGTTATCTCAAAGAAAAAAATCCAGAAATAAAAATTTGGGGTGTTGATACTTATGGAAGTGTGTTTAAAAAATATCATGAAACAGGTGTATTTGATAAAAATGAAATATATCCATATGTTACAGAGGGAATCGGAGAAGATATTTTACCAGAAAATGTCAATTTTGATATAATAGATGGTTTCATAAAGGTTACTGACAAAGATGCTGCTTTATATACTCAGCGTTTGGCCAAAGATGAGGGAATGTTTTTGGGTAACTCGGCTGGTGCAGCTATCAAAGGAGTTCTACAATTAAAGAATGAATTTAAAAAAGAGGATGTTGTGGTGGTATTATTTCACGACCATGGTAGTAGATATGTAGGTAAAATATTTAATAATGACTGGATGCGAAAAATGGGATATATTGATTAGTAAAACAATACTTTTTTGTTGTTTATTAAAATTTCACAGCTTTTAAATCCAAATGTGTAACTTGCAGCATGAAGTTATTTTATGAAATTTTATTTTATTTCCAGCGCTATGGATTTCATGTTTGTCAGCGAATTGCCGATCGTTTTGGAATGCGAGCAAGAGTTGTTAGAACCTCGTTTATATATGTTACTTTTGTAACTATTGGTTTTGGTTTTGCATTGTATTTGTTCCTTGCTTTTTGGCTCAGAATTAAAGATTTAATTTTTTCAAAGCGTAGTTCTGTATTTGATATATAAATCATGACTAACCTAATTTTAAAAATTTTCAAATCTAGAATTAATAAAGCTATATTTTTACTGTTAATTCTAGTTCTTTGTGGGGTAGTTGGCTTTAAAGTTATATCAGGACTTTCCTGGACAGACTCAATTTATATGACAGTTATTACCATCACACCTGTTGGTTATACTGATGTTGAGGCTTTGGATCACCAAGCAAAAATTTTTATTATTGGTCTTATTTTAGCCAGCGCTTTAATTCTGGGGTATGCATTAAAAGTTATCAGTGATTATATAATTTCTAAAAACGATATTAAAAAATCAAAACAAAAGAAAATGCAAAAAAAAATCAATATGCTATCCAAGCATATCATTATTTGTGGTTATGGAAGAAATGGAAGACAAGCTGCCAAAAAACTGCAATCTCACCAAAGGAAATTCGTTGTTATAGACAAAGACGAAATTGTTTTTCAAAATTGTAAAAACCACGATATTTCTTTTATTATAGGAGATGCAAATGAAGATGAAGTATTGATTCGCGCAGGCATCAATAATGCTTCCTGTCTAATTTGTGCATTACCCAACGATTCTGAAAATGTGTTTGTGGTACTTTCAGCACGCCAGATAAACCCTAAAATTCATATCATAAGCCGAGCTTCAGAAGAATCAAGTTACAGTAAATTAAAACTTGCAGGTGCTAATAATGTGATTCTTCCAGACCGAATTGGCGGAAATCACATGGCTTCATTAGTTGTAGTTCCTGATCTTTTGGAATTTATAGATAACTTATCAATAGTTGGTGAGCAAACAATTAATATTGAAGAAATTGCGGTTGAAAAACTGTACGACACATCAAAACAAAAAACAATTTTAGAATTGGATTTACGTAAAAAAACAGGATGCAATGTGATTGGATACAAGGACGAAAATGGAAATTATCTTATAAATCCTGAGGCCAGCCAGAGATTAGTTCTTGGCTCTAAAATTATTGTATTGGGTAGATCTGAACAAATACAAAAGCTTAATAGTATGTTTAATATTGAGATTTAGTCATATATACTTACTCATTATTTTAACAAAAAATAAAATTATTAAAACCTAGACAAGTTTAAAATCTGAATTTTAATTTTAATAACTCATTTTTTTTTGGCATATTGTTAAAGTCTTTTTGCGTCACTTAATTTAAAACATATGAAATTGAAATTACACACACTTCTAGCTTTGATTTTACCATTATTTTCATTTGCCCAAAACAAGGGAATTGACCAGAAAATTGACGAAGCATTCCAGCCGATTGCTGATGCTTTTTTTGATGCTATTTTCTTTCCAGTTTACTCTGGAGATACATTAAAAATTCCTTTTGTACTTGTCTTATTGGTCGGTAGCGCCCTGTTTTTTACTATTTATTTTGGATTTCCAAATATTCGTTATTTTGGGAAATCAATTAACGTAGTTAGAGGTAAATACGATCATGTTGATTATTCGATTTCTGAAACTAATCAAGTTGATTCTATAATTGCAAACGATTCTGTTAATTCCGTGAAAGACGAAATTTCAGATGGAGAGGTAAGTCATTTTCAAGCCTTAGCAACTGCAGTCTCAGGTACAGTTGGAAATGGGAATATTGCAGGAGTAGCTTTAGCAATAGCTTTAGGTGGGCCAGGTGCAACTTTTTGGATGATTGTTTGTGGACTATTAGGTATGTCAACTAAATTTGTTGAGTGTACATTAGGAGTTCAGTTTCGTGATGTTGGACAGGACGGAACAATATATGGAGGTCCAATGTACTATATAAGTAAAGGATTAAAATCAAAAGGCTTTTCTAGATTTGGAAAAGTAGCTGCAGGTTTTTTTGCAATATTTTGTATTGGTGGATCTTTTGGAGGGGGTAACGCAGCACAATCAAATCAAGCTACCATTGTTATAAAAGAATTATTTAATTGGGAAAGTACAGCTGCAGGTGCTATTGTTGGAGTTGTGTTAGCTGTATTAGTTGGTATTATTATCATTGGTGGAATTAAACGTATTGCTCAAGTTACTGAAAAAGTTGTACCATTTATGGCTGTCATGTACATAGTTGCTTGTTTATATATTATTTTATCTAATATTACTTTAGTTGACGATGCTGTGAGCATTATTGTTAGGGAAGCTTTTAATCCTACAGCCTTTGGTGTTGGCTCAATAATTGGAGTAGTTATAGTTGGATTTCAACGCGCAGCTTTTTCAAATGAAGCAGGAGCAGGCTCTGCGTCTATTGCGCATTCAGCTGTTAAAACAAAGTACTCAGCATCTGAAGGTTTAGTCGCACTTTTAGAGCCATTCATAGATACTGTTGTGATTTGTACAATGACTGCCCTAGTAATTATTATTTTCAATTTTAGTGGATTCTTTGAATATGGGGGTGATGGCTCAGGAGTTATTTTTATTGATGGGGAACCCTACGAAGGTGCAGGTATTACATCTAAAGCATTTTCGCAATATATTCCGTACTCTAATATTTTTTTAACAACTGCTGTTGTATTATTTGCAGTTTCAACCATGATTTCATGGTCATATTACGGATTACAATCTTGGAAATTTTTATTTGGTAGAGGTAGATTAGCTGATTTAGTATACAAATTCCTTTTCTTAATATTTATTATTATAGGAGCTGCAGCATCCATGGGATCGATTTGGAAATTTTCAGATGCTATGATTTTTGCAATGATTTTTCCCAACATGATTGGACTATTTTTCTTATACCCTGTAGTGAAAAAAGAGTTAGCTAAATATTTGACTGCCATAAGAAAAAAGTGATTTTACTTTTACATTAGATTCCTAAATTATTTTTTGAGCCATAATACTGAACTATTTTCAAATGTCATTGTTATAAATAGTATATAAATTGGTTTATGAATTAACAAAACTTAAAGAATTTATAGTCAAATAAATAGGCCTAATTAATTTATATTTGTAAATAAATCTATATAATCAATGAATTTTCAATTCTCTGAAGAACTTAAAATGATTTCATATTCTGCACGTGATTTCGCAGAACAATATATACGACCTAATATCATGCATTGGGATGAAACACAATACTTTCCGATAGAAATATTAAAAAAAGCAGGTGAAATGGGTTTTATGGGTATTTTTATCCCAGAAAAATATGGTGGATCTGGACTTGGTTATCACGAATATGTAACTATTATTGAGGAAATTTCCAAGGTAGACCCATCAATTGGTTTGTCTATTGCAGCTCATAATTCTCTTTGCACAGGTCATATTTTTTATTTTGGTAACGAACAACAGAAACAAAAATGGCTTCCAAAACTCTGTTCAGGTGAGAATATTGGAGCCTGGGGCCTTACTGAACACAATACTGGTAGTGATGCTGGAGGGATGAATACAACAGCTGTTAAGGATGGAGATTATTATATCTTGAACGGTACAAAAAATTTCATTACACATGGTAAAAGTGGCGATGTTGCAGTTGTGATTGCTAGAACAGGAAAAAAAGGAGATTCAAGTGGAATATCAGCTTTTATTGTTGAAAAAGGTACACCTGGTTTTAGTGGTGGTAAAAAAGAAAACAAACTTGGTATGCGTTCAAGCGAAACTGCTGAATTGATTTTTGATAATTGTAAAGTTCACAAGGGAAATATTATCGGAAAAGAAGGAGAAGGTTTTAAACAATCTCTAAAATTACTAGATGGAGGTCGTATTTCTATTGGAGCTTTATCTCTCGGAATTGCTAAAGGGGCTTACACAGCAGCCTTGAAATATTCTAAGGAACGTATTCAGTTTGGGAAACCAATTTCTAGTTTTCAAGGTATTTCTTTCAAGCTTTCTGAAATGGCAACTGAAATTACTGCTTCTGAATTACTTGTTCACAAGGCCGCTTCAATGAAAAATATTGGTGGAGATTTAACCAAAATTGCTGCAATGGCTAAAATGTATGCTAGTGAGGCTTGTGTCAAAATTGCTGGTGATGCAGTCCAAATACATGGAGGTTACGGATATATAAAGGAATTTCCAGTGGAGAAATTTTACAGAGACTCAAAACTTTGTACAATTGGTGAAGGAACAACTGAAATTCAAAAACTTGTTATTGCCAGAAATATTTTGAAATAATCTATTGCAAAATCAATAATAAAATTATATTTGCATTCTAATAAATAAAGAAGGGAGGTTTGAAACTATGCTAATAATACCAATAAAAGAAGGAGAAAATATAGATAGAGCACTAAAACGCTTTAAACGCAAGTTTGATAAGACTGGAACAAAACGTTCTTTGCAGACCCGGAAACAATTCACAAAACCTTCTGTAAAAAGAAGAGCTGAAATTCAGAAAGCACAATATGTTCAAGGCCTACGAGATGCCGAAAACATGTAAAATTTACTACATCACTTTTTGAAATTTTAATTTTTATGTAACTTAGGAGTCATCTATACAAAAGTTTATGTCAGTTAAGTCATTCTCTGATTTCCTTTCATTTGAAAAAAAATATTCTTCAAATACAATCTTAGCTTACAGTAAAGACGTTGAAAAATTCCAGTGTTTCTTATTAAATTTTTTTGATACTTCAGATTTAAAATTAGTTCATTATTCTGAAATTAGGCGTTGGATTACCGTCCTTGTTGACAGCGGATTGACAAATCGTTCCGTAAATCGAAAAATTTCCTCATTAAGTAGTTATTATAATTTTTTGATAAAAACGGGCTCAATAAAATATTCTCCTTTAGCAAAGCACAAAGCTCTTAAAGTAAATAAAAAAATATACGTTCCATTTTCGGAACAGGAAATTAATGATGTCTTAAAAAGCTTTAAGGGAAACGATTTTGAAACAATTCGCGATAAATTAATAATAGAGCTTCTTTATTGTACTGGAATTCGTCGAAGTGAGTTAATCAACATTAAAATAAAAGATATAGATTTTATTCAAGAACAAATTAAAGTTTTAGGAAAACGCAAAAAAGAGCGTTATATTCCCCTAGTTGGTGCTTTAAAAAATTCATTGTATAATTATATTTATTATCGAAAAAAACTTAAAAAAATTAAAGATTCTGAAGTGCTTTTTTTAACTAAGAAAGGTGCTAAACTTTACGGTGCCATTGTTTATAGAATAGTTAAAATTTATTTTCAAGTAGTCTCTTCAAAAGTTAAAAAAAGTCCCCATATTCTAAGACATTCTTTTGCTACTCATTTATTAAAAAATGGTGCTGATTTAAATGCCGTAAAAGAATTATTAGGTCACTCAAGTTTAGCTGCTACTCAAATATATACCAACAATAATATTTCCGAACTAAAAAAAATATACAAAACCACACACCCTAGGCATTTAAAAATAAGATAAGTTTTAATTTTTAATAAGACTTGGGTTGTTACTTCATTCGTTTTTTTGCTTTATCAATATAATTTTAAGAAAAAATGCCTCATTGAACCATATAAAAATATTTAAAAAATGTTTTGAAACATTAAAAAATACATATACATTTGCATTCCGTTTGAAATAGCGGGCTTTTTTGGTGTATTATAATACCAAAAAATGCCGATGTAGCTCAGCTGGCTAGAGCAGCTGATTTGTAATCAGCAGGTCGTGGGTTCGAGTCCCTCCATCGGCTCACGTTCTTAAAAATAGTAAGATT
>MDTG01130355.1_pt1 | contig 42078 bp, 35 predicted proteins | sample 811421 | NCBI WGS metagenome assembly MDTG01 (sample SAMN05326645, study PRJNA326480) | marine metagenome | isolation source: seawater | place: Pacific Ocean: South East | collected 2011 | reverse complement strand
TCTTTATATCCTCTCAGGAACACTGAAGAAGAAAGAGGAGGAAGGAGAGAAGGAGCCTGTTGTTGTTGTTGTTGTTGTTGTTGTTGTTCGCAATAATACCAAACGGCGGACGTTTCAAAAACTTCCTCTTCTTCTTCTTCTTCTTCTTCTTTTTGTATCTTTGCTAGTAATTTGTTTTGCTCTCGGTCTACCCCTTCGTTTCCGTTCTGTTTCGTTGTTCTTCTCATTGAACGTCGTAGTATTTTCGTCGAGGTGGTACGAAAATCTCTCCTCTTTCTACTCGATGGTCTCTTCTTCTTCTTATTCATGCCATTAATGGCACTTCCTAAAACATCAATACCCATGTTTTGCATAATCTGCTGGTTTCTTTGTATTCGGTTTAGTCTCTCCAGTTCATACTCGCTCATACCAGCAAATTCCTCAACTTCTTTGTGAAAACCACTTCCATTTTTAAAATTTTCCGTTTCATTTGCAATTTCGGGAACCAACACGGCACTATCGTTCGCGATCATCAACCACACCGCAACCTTTATGAGACACTTTGACGCGTTTTGAATACCGAAACAACCCGAAATCGAGGTGTCCTGTGCTCTCTCTAGTACGGTTGCTTGTCTGGAAAAATGAAGAATTTGGTTGGAAGAAATTTTCCCTTCGATTTAATCAATTATATTAAAAACTGAGAACAAAACAAAACAGAAGAAGATTCCCATTCCTATTTAATATATCCCAAATTGTCACAGAATTTTGGTAACAATTACATACATATTGTTTATTTAAATTGATTTTTTTGATAAAAATAAAACAAAAACTATTCATTTTTTATTTCGGGATAATCTAAACAAATGATTGAATCATTTACCCGTACAAAAACAAAAGTTTGCCGTATTAAATAAGTTAGAATTGTTGATAAGCATATAAGTATGCAATCAAATACACATTTGTTCAGAATAATGGATATCCTTTAAATAAAATAAATAAATAAAAATAAAAATAAAAATAATGTTTTCTTTTAAAATATTCCCATAGTAATGTAAGAATTTTCGCAATGAATAAGTGAGTGATCTTCATTAATTAATTTAAGCTTAGAATGGCCATAGTAACCGGGAAATATCTTTTGTTGCCTTCGAGTTCTAAAAGAGATATAAAGGGAAGAAAAAAGTTTTTAGGTGCTTCATTGTTTGGGAGAGCTCTGCAAACAAGTCACAAGAGAGGAAAAGGAAATGAGCTTCAGAAAACAATCATAAAACAATCGTGAAAACCTCACCAATATCTGGATTGATGGTGTTTTTACCGCCTGATAATGACAGTATGACGAACGGAACGGTGATTTCGCATCTCAATTCGCAGCTGGAAAAATTTCTCAATAGCTCTCCCGAAGAATTTAAGATAGTCCTTCGCCAGGATTCATCTATATTGAAAACATTGGATTCCTACCTTCAGTATCGACAAAGGCCGTTTGATAAAGCCGTCGACATTCAACCGAGCCGAGAAGAGGACGATTTGGCAAAACAAATATTTTTATTGCTCATGAGAATTTCCTCTTTGAAAGAAAAAGCGGTCACGAGGTTCTTTACTGTACCGAGAATAATCGACATCGCCACCTTATTTGCTCCCACGAACAAACTGTTAGTGGCAAACTTATTCGAGAATGTGTACGAGGTAGTTCCTGAGATTTTTACGACTGAGTTGAACGAAGCTTTCCGAGTAATCTCGAATAACTTTACTTCGTTGGTGAACAGTAGTAATTCCTCAACCGAAGTCTCAAAAGATGACGTGCTTCGATATCTTTGGGATGCTGCTAGAAGTTTGGTTTTATTCATCAACGCTCTTCCGTTCGATGATGAGAAGAAAAGAGGAACATGGTGCGAGAAAAGTTTTGTTGATTCAGTGGGTGCTGTTATTGACCACCTAAATAGTAAGAATCATGGAGACAATGAGGCACTTGCAAAGGTTGTGTTGAAGAGTTTTGAAGGGCTTCGTCGAGTTGTAGGCAGTGATATTACTATTTTACCATCGATATCGAAAGAAGCGAAGAGTGTTATTGACGAAATTCGATCGATATTACCAGACTACAGTGAAGAATTCTTGTTGGAATGCACGAACATTTACGGATTCAATGCAGAACGAATAATGCAACACATATTAGAGGAAGACGTGCCAAAAGAACTCTTTGCAGAGAAGAAGGAAGTGATTCAACAACAACAACCAGTACCAAAACAACAACAAAGACAGACGACGAGCTTTTTGAACACCAAAGCGGAAGGATTTTACGTTTCGCGACCAAAAAAGTTCACCACGGAGGCAAAGAACGTCTTAGATAAATCGAGTCGTTCCAACAAAGAGGCGGTGTTAAGGTTAAGGCTGTATGAAGACGAATATGATGATTCATTCGATGATTTACCTCCACCACCTCCAAATGCGACAGAGAAACTCGAAGAAGACGCGGACGACCCGGAAGAATCAAAGTTAGGAGAAGAAAAAATGTTTTGGTACTTCGAAGGCCGGGTGTATAATGCGCCGAAACAAGGTGCAAAGGTCATCAAAGCTCGGTCTCCCATGGAGGCTTCGCATATAGCAGCCACTCAAATTGAATCGGAGAAAACGTTTGGTTTAGGTGAAGGGGGGAACAAAGCTGTATTTCCTCGACAAGATACGTCTGTCTCGGGAGTAGACTACCAGCAAAGGCGACACCATCAGAAAAAAGGAGGAGGAGGAAAAGCTGCGGGGGGCGGCGGCTCAACCAATCGTGGGCCCGGATCCAACGCACCTTCTTTTCAAGAGCGAAACAGACGCAAAGCTGCTTCGTCGAGGAAACGCGACGTTTTATAGAAAGAGAGAGATAGAGAAAGAGAGAGGTGTTAGCAGAGTAGTATGATAATAGAACATGTGTAGATTTTTGATTAGAATTTAGAAGAAAAAGAAATACAGGAAAGTTGTATTATTACACGAGAAGTGCAGTTGTGTTTTTTCTTGTGATTTCGTTACAACAATTCTGGTCACGAATGCAAGTTGATGATTAATGGGAATGACAGACGGACGAGGAAAGGAGAGGATGGATCTTGAAACTGGAACTACTACTAAGGAATACGGAGAAGGCGCTAGTACCACGACTACGACTTCGTTCCTGACTACCGCGTACGCGATATCTTTCAGTGATTTTCTTCTCATTTTTCTCCTCTTTCTTCTCTTCCTCATTCTCCTACGAAAAGTCTATCAATACGCCTTCAAGAAAGATAAAACGAAGAAGAAGAATTAGTAGTCGACATGACATCGCTCAATCTTCTCGATGTTCTGAAACGGCGGAGCGAGAAGCATCGGATAGAATCTCACGTCATTCTTTCCCCCGTATTCGAAGTTTTGAGTCTAGATTTTCGTGTGAAGAAGCAAGACAGAAGTAGGAGAAAATCCAATGAACTTCTGAATCTGGCGGTTGCTGAACTTCAGAGAATAGTAAAGGCACAACTCGTTTCGCAGAGAGATGTAATGAGAATCTTACTCTTCGTGTGGGCAAATTGCGATGGTCACAAACAAAATTTCTTTCCTAGAAAATTAGAATATGATGACGATGAGGTTGTTGATGTGTTGTTGAAATGGCGAGTAGGCACGGAAACGTTTGTCGAAGTGGTCACGCGATGTGATTTGCTCACCGAATTCAAATTGGCGTTAAAAAACGTGAATGATACTTATCTGAATGAGCGAATGCTCTCCACAGTATTATTGCTCGTTGAGAATGAAGCATCTGCACAAATAGTTGACATCATAAAGAAACAACAGATGGAAGGTGGCAATGGATTTTACAGTACTCCTTTTTCGCAATACAATACAATTCGTAGGTTGCTAAAACAGGAATATATGGGAGAGAATAACAACGATGATAGTCATAATAATAGCTCTCATTTTGATTGCACTGTGGAGGAAGAAATGGTTAAAGTCATGAATCGCATCAATTCCGAGAAGCAAATGTCTATGAAAGAAGCAGTTCAGTTCTCCAGAAGTTTACTCCCTCTAAAACTATTATCTCCGGCAAAATTCACGCAACTGTTGCTTTATTACGCTGCTGAGAATAGCTCAAATATGCCTTTGATTTTAAGCGCGGCGTATAATTCTCCTGGACTAATTGAATTCGAATTTTTCATTCGTGCGTTTAGAGAGTTAGTCGTGGTGAAACCGCATTTGCTAAACGCATTGAACGTTTTCATAGCTTCGTTATTCAACGTTCACGTGGCTAGAATGCACACAGATGGTGATGGGAATTACGATAGCTCTCTGCTCGATCCTAGAGAAGGCATTCTGTATGTTGTGCTTCCATTACTTCACAATAGCCACGAGAGTGGCGTTGTAGAATTCGCAATACATCTTTTGCGAGACATTACCATGAACGACACTCGGTTCGATTATCCCTTGGTATTCCGAACATATCCAGGTAGTATTCTACTATCTTTGGCCTCCGTAGTTAATTCTCGGAACGCTGACGACGGATTCTCAGAACGCGTGCGGGAGTTAGCGTCTTCGACTTTATCTGTTTATGTTGATGGCTTTGAGTATCTCGCAAAGGAGAAAAGAATTCATCCCACAAAGCATGCGTTGGTATCGATTGAAAGACTGAGATCTGTTGCTGCTACGTATCTCAATTGGGACACACGTCTAAGAATCGATCCAGTGTTACAATACGGTCGACGTAAACACGATACAGTGAACGAGAAGCCACCGCCAAGTTTGAACTGCAAATCTGATTCCGTTACGCTCTGGATAAAGAATATTCTCGTAGATATATTCTGCATCTCTCGTTCCAGCGATGAAGTACTATCGCGAGTGTTACGTTTGATATTTCCGTTCGACGAGGAGGTTATGGAAGAAGAGGGAGAGATCAATTCCAGTCTCGATGCGTGCTTAGTTAAATTCAGAAGTATACTCGTGGAAGTCGGTGTAAAGTATCGAGACCATTTAAAGTTGGCGCTATTATGGGCAAGCTCGGAGGTTTTCCCTCGTTGCACGTTTTCTGAAATTCGACGAATAATATTTGATCTATTTCCAAGGCTATTTTCTCAGTTCTTGTTTATGTTTGACGAAAATGTGAGAACGGATAAGGATGCAATAGAAACGGATGGTATTGTGCTCGATTTGTTTGTAAAAGTGATACAGACGACTCGAAACACGATAGATGTTGAAATCTTGACTCGGCAACTCGCCAATATAGTTTCCTCATCTCCGCGAGAGTCGTTTTCGTTCCAGCTTATAAGTTTTAGGAGCTTATGCTTAGCACTATCGGTTGTGTCTGTGTCATCCAGAGGCGGATCTAAGAGTCGAGCAGAAGGCGCACTTTCTGCAGCTGCATTTGATATTTTAGCTAAAGTAACATCGAGTGCATCCGAAGAAAGTGATACGTGTAAAAAGAAAAAGTTGGAAGAAATGCTCAAGGTTCTTCCAAGCAGTGCTCTTCCAGACATAGCAAAACAGATCGAATTAGAAATAAGAAAGATTTAGCATGCAACAAAATATAGCATTGCGCACCTACAAGCACCTACGTACTCGTATCACATATTTACTAAACGGTTGTCTTTCTATTTTCTTTATCATTATTGTTTTCAACCAATGGTTGAGTTTTGGTCAAGGCGTGCTGATTTAAAATTGGATCGAGCTCGTCGTAATGGGGTACGGTAGCTGCAATCCATTGTCCGTTTCTTATGACGAGTCTGTCGTGTTGAGATCTCGAAAACAATTCGGAGTATTGTCTACCTCGAAAGAGCACAAAGTCTGCTGCACCGCCTTCTTTTAGTAATCCGTGCGTCTTACCTAATCCCATCGCCTGCGCAGGTGTTGTCGTGACAGCTTTGGGCCAATCTCCCAAAGAAGGTCGGTCTAAGTGCGCGATGAAGACGCTGAGACGAAAAACTTCGAGCATGTCCAAGTCTCCATATCCATAAAATTGATCTCTGATGTTATCACTCGCTAAACAAATTGGAATATTTTCCGTGGCAATTTCCTTCAAAAGAGGAACACCGCGACGTCTCGGCGTTTTTTCTCCAAATTCGCACCTATTTTGAAGCCACTGGTTTACCAGAGGTAAACTAACGATGGTAATATTTGCTCTATTAGCGGCTTGTAATATGATTTGTAAATTCTCAGCAGTTTGCGCCGCTAAGGAGCAACAATGCCCACAAACGATTTGTCCTTTGTAATTGTTTCTAATTGCTGCGTTAGATATGTGCAACAAACCTTTTGACTCTTCGTTGCCGTTTTCATCAACATGAAAATCTAAGTCGAGTTCAAATTCTATGGCGAGTTGGAACACTCTATCGAGTAAAGTGTGTAACTCGTCCCCACACGTTGTGTGCGGATCAAAATCCGTCCCTCCGTAGTCAGAACATGAAACAGCGGCTCCTAATATCCCCTTGTGCCCTTTCACCGTCCGAGCTAGATTTATAGACGCGTGTTCATCTTTGAAAAAGCTCAAAATCGATAGCGAGACCCCTTGCAATTCTATTCGTCCTTTCCATTTTTCTCGAAGTTTCATAAACACCGGCCAAGTCATTGCGCCTTGACTCGGACCAGACATCAGATGGGTTCGAATAGCGGATGTACCGTGCGCGTACGCTGTCTTTAGAGAAAATTCCATTCTCAGCGTGAGTTCTTCTTCTGTCCAGTGTATTTCATCGATTTCACAGGACTTATCCGCCCCAGCTAAAGATCCAGATTCGTTTCGACTTCGTTCACAGGTGTGCGATTTATCCACGTGAGTGTGGATATCGCAGAAGGTTGGCATACACACCCCTTTCTTCGCGTCGAGTATTGTTCCGAGCTGTCCGTTGCGTTCTCCTTCTTCTTTGTCTTCTGACTGCTTAATTCGGTCGATTTTCCCGTCTTTTACGGTTATGTCTACCAACACTAATCCGTCTCTATCTGCAGAGTAGTAGGGGTCAATTTTTGAGGAAGAAGAGTTCGTTGAAGCGACGTCTGGACTCTCGGAAGCATTTTTATTACAATTGGTGGTTGTGTGATGACTAGTTTTATCCGCGACGGATAATACAACCATCGGCACTGTCGCGTTTTTAATGGTATATAGCGAAGAAGAACTCTCCGGTGGTTCTATCCATGGCTTCATGATGACGTGCGCGTGCGTGTTGTGCGCGTATCGCTTATAAATACCCCAAGATCTTATGCGCGGTGAGAAAGTGAGGGATTGATTGTTCTGTCTGTTTATTCTCTTTTGTGCGTCTTTTTGTCGGTCAAAGCCTCAAATGTCAAAGCCACAGGCGAAAGGACGCAATAATGGGAAACGAAACGAAACGAACAAACAAAAAAACTCCAAAAAAGCAAGAATTTTCTTCGTGTTCGTTTGTGCGTATGCGCGCCCGCTGCTCCCTTTCTTTGGGCAGGCTTTTGAGGACGAAGTTAGACGAAGAAAGAGAGCTTTTATATCGAAAGAAGCATACATGCTGAACCCAAACGCAAAGACGTTCAATCCTCCAACGCCTGGAGCATCAGGAGCTGCTTCGTCTTCGGCTGCGCAGATGTCGTCACATTATAACGCCGTTTCGACAAAAGAGCGCAACACTAACACCAGCGTGCAGGACTTGACAGCAAGTTTAGGAGACTTTGGATTCGTAGACGAGGACGATACGGACGATCTGTCCGCGCTCATACATGCAGACGGAGGAGAAGGAGGATTAGATGATGGCGTCGATGGAGGAGGAGGGGGAGTCCCGTATACAGGTTACAACAACTTTCAGCACGCAGAAGTAGATGAACAGATCGACGAAGAAAAAATGAGATGGCTTGTGCAAGAGTTCCCGAATATAGATGAAACGATTCTCGAGGATATTTTGTTCAATGCTGCTCACGGTGATATAAACGGCGCTTTAGATTTATTGGAGGAGTTGGAGAAAGACTACGAAGTGCCTCTACCGGAAGCGCCAGCAATTAACGAAGAAAACTTCCCGTCTTTAGGTGGTGATGGTGGTGGGAAAGCTGGCGATAATAATAATATCCATAAAAATAACATAGCAACAAAGAAAGAAGAGGAAGAGCTACCTCGAAAGATGTACTTATCGGGAGGAAGATCGAACTACGTCGAGAGGCAAGCTCCTGCAACATCGTTGTCAACCACTTCCTCCTCCTTGATTCAGCCTTCTTTGACGGTCACTCGGCCGACGTACTTCGATTCATCGTCGCAAAACAGAGCAACAGCAGCAAAACCTGAATGGGTGCAAACAGGTGAAAGTGTATCAAATCTGTATGAAGAAAATCGAGCAGAAGCGCGAGATTTAGCTCGCGTAAGAAATGTCTGTTATGAACAGGCGACGACTGCATTCCTTTCTGGGAACAAAGCTCTGGCGAAGGAACTATCAGCAAAAGGAAAAGAAGCCGCCAAAGCTATGAAACAAGCGCACGAGCAGGCGTCAAATCAAATATATTCCGAAAGGAATAACAGGAATACAAACACGATAGATTTACACGGTCTTCATGTGGCCGAGGCGCTCCAAATTCTAAAGCGAGAGTTAGGCACCGGTGGTGGAAAGTTGAGCGGAGAGATTAGCATCCTTGTTGGTACGGGACATCACACGAAAGGGTCTCGAACACCCAGTAGGTTACCTCGAAGTGTCGAGGAGTGGTTAATTTCGCAAAATATTCACTTTACCGAGCCGGTCTCGGGGGAGTTTTTGGTAAGGGTCTCGTAATTAAAAAAATTGTGATTACGATTACTCGTAAAAGATTACTCGTAAAACCAAATGCCAAAATCAAACTCAAAACAAATGCCAAAAAGAAATTTTCAGGTTTTAAACATCTGGTTTTTCTTTCTCTTCACTTCTTCTCTCGTATTTTGCCGTCGTCATCATCACCATCATCAAATACAACAACAACAACAACAACAACAACAACAACAATAATAATGCTCTTTCTCGTGTCGGACGAGGAATCTACGCAAACGCCCTCTCGAAAGGATGACATCAGCGAGACGCAAGAGTTCAACGCGCGCTTGTTCGGGTGCGAATTCGTTCGAAGATGCGGTCGCTTGTTGAAACTCAATCAGTCCTGCATTGCGACTGGTCAAGTGTTGTTGCACAGGTTTTACTTCAAGAAATCTCTGAAGAAATTCGATGTTAAACGTATGGCGGCAACGTCCATATGGCTAGCTTCGAAGCTCGAGGAGTCTCCAAGAAAACTCAGGGACATTGTAAATGTTCTCGTTCGAGTGGAAGAACGAATGGAAGGCAAGAAGAGTTCAGAAACCGTCGTATTGGACGTGTATTCAGATCGATTCGAGGATATTAAGGACGATTTGGTGCGAAAAGAAAGGCATATGCTCAAAGAGTTTGGGTTCGTGATTAAAATTGAACATCCGCATAAGTTTGTGTTGAACTACTTGCAAATATTAGACTTGACCGGGAACAAACAGTTGACGCAGAAAGCGCTGAATCATACGAATGATGCGTTGCATACGACCATATGCGTTCGGTTCAACGCAGAAACGATTGCGTGCGCTACCATATATTTAGCAGCTAGAGAGATGGATATTGCGTTACCGGAGAATCCTCATCAGTGGTGGTTATTGTTCGATGTTGTTCTAGAGGACATCGAGTGCGTGTGCAACTCATTGGAAATTTTGTACGAACATATAGAATATCCACCAAAGTACGAGGTGTTAGGGGAGCTTCCTCCAGGTGCCGCCGCCGAACAATCAAAAGGTGACGAAGGGAAGAGGAAAAGGTAAAAAAACATAATAGAAAAGTAATTTGATGTAGAATATAGAAGCCGGCGGCATCATAGATGCGACATACGTACGTAGAAATCAAAATACATATTTATTACTTCGCTTCTAACAAATCGCTCAACTGGTTGGTGTAAAAGTCCGGAACGATTTCGTTATTCGGGCTCAATAAGCGCTCCTCCGTGGTCACGCCAGATAACACCAACAAAGTGGACAAGCCGCCATCTTTGCCAAACAAAATGTCCGTGTCAAGACGATCGCCAACCATGCAAATTTCATCCTTCGGAATGGAGTACTTCTCGGCGATATAATCCAACATGAAAGAGGACGGTTTCCCAACAACAATTGGCTCTTGTTGCGTCGAACCTTTAATGCATCCTACCATGGAACCGTTCCCAGCCCACTCTTGTGCGGAAGTCAAGTGCGTCACCGCGTCCGTGTTGGTCGCAATGAACAAACATCCCGGGTTCTCACGAATGCAAAGCGTCGCTTGCTGAATTTTGTGATAGTTGAAATGTCTGTCAAAGCCAACGATAACCGCGCTAACATCTTTGTCGTGTTCCATGTACAAACCTTCGCTCAAAGTCACTTCTTTACCCTTATCAGCTTCACAACCCGACCACTTGATGCCAAGCAAGTCAAGTTCTTCCCCAATACCAGTTTCACCGACAACGTAGACTTTACCGTCGAACTTGATAGACTCGAGGTACGCGGCAGCCGCAAAGGAGGAGGAAAAAATGTTCTCCGCCGTGATGTTCAGCCCCAAACTAGTAAACTTCTTCAAATATCCCGCTCGGGACTTGGTGGAGTTGTTGGTGATGAAAAACAATTGCTTGCCCATACTCTTGAGCATTTCAATAGTCTCCGGAACGCCATCAATCAAAGAGTCACCTTTCCAAATGACACCATCGCAATCGAAAATAAATGTTTTGGTCTTATCGAGCAACTTTTTTGCTTCCGCGATGTCCATTTTGCGCTGTTTATGCGCCATAGATGCAGAGATTTGTGTAGTGGCAGATATTCTCTTCGATTGAGTATTTCTTTTCGCGGAGGAAGTGACTTTACTTTGAACGAGCACGGAACGCGCAGCGACTGACGAACTGGCCAAGGATGACATGTGTGCTATGTGAGTGTGTTTGTGCGTGAATATACGTGTGTGTATATATTACTACGCCAGATTGTGACGTGCAAGAGCGGCAGCGCGCGATGATTTTGTTTTCTTTCGTGGGTTCCGATTATCTACAAACTTGCTTGGTGGTCCACAAAAAAACACGTGTTCTCTTTTTCATCTCTCTTTTTCAAGTCTTCCTTTTTTGTCCTCCGGATTCCTCTCTCCCTTCTCTCCCTTTAAACTTTTTTTTAAAGGTACGGGCACACGGGCAACGGGTGGTGTTGGGAAAAAGGCACCAAGGGACCAAAAAAATGCGTCTCAAAAAAACGTCAAGTCGCAATAAAGTACGCGCGCGCGAATATCGAGTATAAATAAAACCAGCACGTAGTATGGGAATGCATGCTTTACCCTTAATTCGCACGACAACAAACTCATTCTTGTGTGGATCGTTAAAAAACAGCAGCAAGTCTTTAGTGAGAAGAGTTATCAATACTACTAGCAATAAACAACAACACAAACAATCTAGGATAAACACGACGGCGACAGCGGCGATGGAAAAACACGAGTTTGATTACGATATTTTCGTTATCGGAGGTGGCTCTGGTGGCGTTCGCGCCTCAAGAATGTCATCCACCGCGGGTGCTAAAGTTGGTTTAGTGGAATTGCCGTTTAATCCGATATCTTCGGACACGCAAGGCGGATTAGGAGGCACGTGCGTCATTCGTGGGTGCGTTCCCAAAAAGCTCTTCGTTTTCGGCTCTGGGTTCAAAGCTGAGTTTGAAGACGCCGCTGGTTTCGGCTGGGACGTAGACCCGAACCCGAAATTGAACTGGTCGAAACTCTTAGAAGCGAAAACGAAAGAAATCACGAGATTAAATGGAATTTACGGTCGATTATTAGACGGCTCCGGCGTGACTGCGTACGAAGGCGCTGGCAAACTCTTGGATAAACACACCGTAGAAATCACGAAAGCGGACAACACTAAAGAGAAAGTTACAGCGCAAAACATATTAATCGCAACTGGTGGACGGGCAGTGAGACCAGATATACCAGGTAAAGAACTCGGCATTGGCTCTGACGACGCGTTATCCTTGGACAAGTTGCCAAAAAGAGTATCTATTGTTGGTTCTGGATACATCGCGGTTGAGTTTGCAGGCATTTATCAAGGTTTAGGTTGCGAAGTTGATTTGATTTTCCGCCAGCCGTTACCATTGAAAGGTTTCGACAAAGAAATTCGCGAAAACGTGTTCAACACGTTGAAATTGCGCGGCATTAACGTGTGCGAATCGACGACACCGGAGTCCTTAAAAGAAGATGGCAAAGGCAACATCGACTTGACGCTTTCCAGCGGGAAAACTATCAACACAGAAGTGGTCATGTTTGCCACCGGTCGCGCGCCGAACACGACGAGACCGGACATAGGATTAAAAAACGCTGGCGTTGAACTCGATTCTGCCGGCGCCATCAAGGTCGACAAGTACTCGAGAACGAACATTCCGAGCATTTACGCCGTTGGTGACGTGACCAACCGCATCAACTTGACTCCGGTAGCTTTAATGGAAGGCATGGCATTTGTTGAAACGGTCGTGAGAGGAAATGATAAAGAGCCAGATTACGAAAATGTACCTTGCGCAGTATTCTGCCAACCACCTGTAGCATGCATTGGTTTAACCGAAGAACAAGCCATCGCTGAAGGACGCACATGTGACATCTACACATCTTCATTTACTCCGATGAAGTTGACTTTAGCTGGGAGAACGGAAAAAGCATTCATGAAGCTCGTCGTTGACACCAAGGACGATAAAGTTATCGGTTGTCACATGGTTGGTCCAGATTCGGCTGAAATTATGCAAGGTATGGGCGTTGCTATGAAGTGTGGGGCGACCAAGGCGCAGTTTGATTCGTGCGTCGGTATTCACCCATCCAGCGCAGAGGAGTTTGTGACCATGCGAACGAAAACTCGAACCGTCGGTCCGAACGCTTAATAATAAGAAGAAAGGGAAACGAGAGGGTCGAGGAAGACTTTTATTTTTTCAATACAAAACGAGTTACACGTTATCGTCATCATCGTTGGGAGAGAAAAAATGTACTCGCTTTTCTTTCTTTTTTCGTCTCCTTGGAAAGTACTCCTTCATCCTTGGAAAGTCGTCAGCTTCAAAAACTACCTTTTTCTTTGCCGCGTCAGCGGCCATAAAATGTGAAAATATCTTTCGTTACGGATGATCTCTCTCAGAATTTCTCGAACAAAAAAGCGCGCTCTCTCGGGCACACATCTCACCGAAAAGAGATCGGAGTCGAATAAAGTATTGAGACAGATAATATGATTGGATCAAAGCGCAAAAGCGAGGACGTTCACGCCTCGACCGGGAAGAAAGAACGCGCAGCGAGCGGCGAGCCTGCCAAAATTGGAGGAGGAGAAGGAGGCAAAACAGCACAACAAATATCAAGTGCTCCTTCGAACACGAAGGCGAATGCTGCTGCTATTACAGAAATGAAGAGGGAGGAAAAGAAAGCGACGATAAATCCGACGAAACGAAGAAAGAGCAAACAATCGACGGACTTTTTCAACGAGTTGCCGTCGTTGATGGGTTTGGAAGTGCTACCAACGATTTCCAGACAGAATTCGTTCAGCCACATTTATAACAACGGGGGCGAAATCCCTCAAGTTTTATCGAATAACAACTTGTTTGCCACGGAGGAAGTGGTCCCGCCGGCATCTTTAGTCGCAGCTCCTCCTCCACAATCTGCATTGAAAGAAGAAGGAGGAAACGCCGTGTATAACGCCGATAACATTGCTAAAGCCACGAATACCACCAACGTTGTGAATACTGCCAGTGCAAATGCCAACAATTTATGGGAGTCTCTGGACTTGCCAATTCCGATGCACCCGACGTCGATGGCGAACAACAACTACAGCGTGGACGAACAAGAGATTATTCTTGGCTCCAAGTCGTTCACTTTGGGAACACCGTACACACAGCAGCACGAATTAATCCGAGAAAATGTAAATACTACCACCACCGTCGCCACAACGATGACTACCACCAACAAAAAGGCAAAAGCAAATGTCGCAAAGAATGCTGTGGGTGGAAAACAAATGCCGTCGAAAGCTCAACAACAAAAGAATCGTCGACAAGCCGTTAAGGCGAAGAAAGACGCGATATTGGCGATTGATAAAATCATGGCAGATAATGCTAAAAATATCAGCCCACCTCGTAACTTGGTCAACAATGATGCCAAATTGCGAACAACTGAAGTTCAGGAAGCAAATGGTCAGTATCAATACTTCCACATGCAACAAGAGCAAAGTATGCAGAAAAGAAACGACAGAATGACGACTACGGCGACGAATACGACACGATCAGAGGAAGAAAACGCGCATCCGGCCTCGAACGGTTCGCGCGAAGATGAAAATAACAAGAAAAGTGACAACAATCGTAGCAGCGACAACAACAGCAATGGGACGAGCTTGGTAAAAGAAGTAGGAAACAGCGCAGATGGTGCGGCGAATATCGACAACAAGATCATCAACAACAAGAACATTCAACAACATCAAAGAAGTTCTCAAGCGGAATTGATACTCTTGGAAGAGTTTCAAACCGTCATTCGTAATTTATACTCGGTCACTCGCGAGAATATCAAAAGCTCTCTGTATCGGTTGGCGGAGGAGGCTAAGAATAAGAACAGAGCGGCCGGGGCGACGGTCTTCAAAGATAAAGATCACGTCATGGTTGACCAATCCGTGGTCAATCTTCTCTATCAACGATATTAGTCTACACTGCATGCGCGTATTATATACATCTATCACTAATTTAAAATAATCAATTGAAACCTGTGAATAACCAACCGTAGCGCTTAAAAAACACTGTGGAGAAACCAGATTTTCCGTGCGCGAGGAGATTTTCATCCAGTATCTCTTTGTTTGGAATCCAATTTTCTTCTTCACTCTCTCCGGCACACGCGCACAACGCGCAGAGGATCGATCGCTCATATAAAACAAATGGATCGAGCACTGTTCTCTTTCACCTCCTCCTCCTCCTTCTCCTCCTCTTGCAGCAGCAGCAGTAAAGAATTGTCTTCAACAACTCGTCTTCAAAATCACTTTCAACGATTTAGTTTTACTAAAAACAAACAACAACAACAACAACAACAACAACAACAACAACACGGACGACAACGACGAAGAACAAACGCAACTCAGCGCAGGGCATATATTAGTGCAAGTTACAATAATGCTAACGACGATGATGTTTTGATCGAGCTTAAAGACGTTCGGAAACAATTTGGGAGTAAAAAAGTATTAGATGGCGTGTCATTGAAAATCAGACGAGGCGAAGCGGTTGGTATTATTGGACCATCTGGGACAGGCAAATCGACAGTGCTCCGCGTTATGGCTGGCTTACTCCTACCAGATTCTGGAGATGTCATCATTAGAGGTAAAAAACGTGAAGGTTTAGCTTCAGATGAGAAGAACCCGAGCTTGAAAGTTGGAATGGTTTTTCAAAGTGCGGCATTGTTTGACTCATTAACGGTTGGGGAAAACGTTGGTTTTCGTTTATACGAACACTCTTCTTTGCCGGAATCAGAGATTAGGAAAATTGTCGATGAGTCTTTAACTGCCGTAGGACTAGCGGGTTCGGAGGATAAATACCCTGCACAACTCTCTGGAGGTATGAAAAAACGGGCAGCATTAGCGAGAGCGATAATTAAAGACAACATCATCAATCAAGAAAACATGGGATCCACCGCTGCTAAAGAAAGAATAGAGGAAGTTGTTATGTACGATGAACCAACGGCCGGTTTAGATCCAATTGCTTCTACAACGATTGAGAACTTGATGAGAGATTTACAGGATACACCGGACCATCCGTCATCAAGTGGGGTATCCTCATACATCGTAGTTACGCACCAACACTCCACGATTCGAAGAGCTGTCGATAGGTTGGTTTTTCTGCACCAGGGTAAAGTTGTCTGGGAAGGTTCGGCTGCCGATTTCGACCGAACAAACGAACCAATCGTTCGGCAATTCGCAACCGGGGCTCTAAGCGGACCTATTAGTTATACATAGTTTAATTATTGTATTATTCATCAGCAACAACATTTACGACGTCTTCATCGTCTGCTACTTCTATTGTTCCTTCGCTACTACTGCTATAATTCTCATGATCTTCCGTCGTAATCTCTACTTCTGCTCCTACCACTGGTTGTTGTTCTACTTGTGGTGGAGGTGCCCAGCTACTGTTGTTCACAATAGCTGGAAACTCGGGAAGCGTTTCATCTGGTAAACGAGGAAGCGTCGGTAACGTTCGGCATTTCCCACCAAACTCATAATCTCTCGGATCGCACGGGTTCGGCAGAATCTCCTTCCCCGTGATTTCATTGATAAGGAACTTCTTGTTGTAATAATTATCTAATCTTTTTTGGTCCAGCATCGCTTTATCCTCTTTAGTTTTGGCTAATAATCTTTGAATCAGTTCACTTTTGTTCGGGTCGACACCGGAGAATGAAGGATTTTCTACCGCTTCGACTTCGTGTACGTTCCCGGACGATGCGATGGTAAAAGCCACACTCGCGGAGATAAGTTGACGGAGAACAATAGATTGTCGAGAAGAGGGACGAGAAGAAGGAGGAGGCGATGGGATGCGAGTGCGCGCCGAGCAATAGGAGGAAGCTGCCGCACAACAAATCATTTTTGCGTGCGTTTTGTAAGAAGATAAAAGAGCGGGATAAGAGAGGAGAGGCAAAATGCGTGTGATTTTGTCAGTTTGTATTTCTTTTCTAATTATTCATTTACTTCTTTGTTTTCGAGAAACCGCTCACACCTTTCGATTTCTTGAACCCACCAACCATACCTTTACTTCCTTTCTTCTTTTCTGGTTCTTTTCTCTTTCCAATCGTACTACTCTTGACGGTTGCCACGCCGAAAAACGATTCCAAACGATTTTGAGAAGCAACGCCAGCTTTCGCTTTTTTGATTCTTGCCAAGGCGTTGCGAACGCGTTCTTCGTTAAACGATTTCTCTTTAACGAGGAAATCAATAACGCCTTCATCGTTTGGCTTGGACCATTTTAACTCCAAGTTGTTCGTATCGATGACTTCGGGTTCTTTGAATAACCGTCTAGCTTCTTTGAACATGAAGTTCTCTGGGACAACGTATTTTTTATCCTTGATGTTCTCGAGGATAGTTTCGATGTTTTTATACTCACGAATCAACTGTAACGCCTTCACAGGACCAATACCAAAGATTGAATCCGTGTAATCGCATCCGCACAAAATGCACAAGTCGATGAATTGGTTGTAATCCAAATCTAAACCTTTGAGAACCTTATCGAAATCGTACTCCGCAATATCCTTCTTTTGCGACGCCGGCGCCATCAAGTTACGAATCAAACGTGGGCACGCAAAAGTTAATGTATCCATATCTTCCGTCGCCGCTCCGTGGACTAACCCAGCTTTGCACATTGCCGCACACGTCGCTTCAGCTTCGCACGGCGCCTCAAACACAGGCACGCCGAGTAATTTTACCAAACGCATAACTTCTTGGTTTTGTTCCTTAGACACTCGCACCGTTCGTTTTGCAGCCTTCTCAATTGCGTCTTTATCGCCCGTTTCTCTCGCCGCTTCTAATTCCTTTTCAGCTTGATCTCTCTTATCTTTTCTTTTGGCCAATTCTCCTCCTTTCAACGTCGGTGGCTTCCCATCGAACACGTAGACCGGTTTAATCCCGGCTTCGAGCATGCGACAGGTACGAGACAGGACGCCGATGAGGTGCGCGGTGACTTGTCCGTTCTCGTCAGTTAACTGACTCTCGCCAGAGCGACCGACAACCATCTGAATACAAAAGAAAAGAGAAAAAGGAATACAGCGTCGTCAGATGTGTGTGCAAGATCGAGGTGAAACGTCTTTGAGTAATAGGAGCGTGAGCACGCGCTGATGAGCGAGAGAATTTTTGAAATTTCGAACGTGATGTAAAACGTACCAGATACTGATAGATGTGCATGGACGCGTCGATGGCTATTTTCCGGTCCAAGTACGATTGGAACTTTCTCTCCATGGAGCACCCCGGGGCGTGTTCGGCAAGGAGTTTTGAGAGGCCTTTGATGCCCATCGTGTTTTTGTATCTATGAATTATTTATAAAAATGTGGAGAGATATAAATTCCCAAAGAAGAAGAAGACGCAAGATCCCACACAAAAACACCTCTTTTCTTTTCTTTTCTTTCGTCACTAGTAGTAGTTGTGGTACGCGTAATAATAATAGTAATAATAATGGCGAGTTTACTGCACGGTGATCGAGGAAAAATGATGATGAAGATCTATCACGGATCTTCGTTCGCGTTAGCTGGTTTGGTCCCAGCCGCGATGGTCATCAGAGACGGCAACTTACCCGTCGATTTAGCCTTGGGCGTAGCGTTACCGGTGCACTCGCACATTGGTTTAAACTTTGTGATTAGCGATTACGTGCCTAAAAGCATGCGATTACCGGCTCGAGCATCGGTCTTAGGCGTTACCGTGGCGTCTTTATACGGGATGTTCCAGTTGAACATGTACGGAGAAGGGGTGTCGAAAACCGCAAAAAGACTTTGGCGAAATTGAATTCATGCTTGGTTTTGTTTCCGTTTACATCGGGTCGTAAACGTCCGGGCGGCGTGCAAGTCATGTTATATAGTATTTTGTGTAGTAGAAAAAAGCATCTTTTGTACAACATTTATTCTTTTACGAGGAAATCAGCTTCGTTAAGACTATCCATAATCTCGCACCTAAGAAGTTGTTCGACGTCCTTATGAGAACAGAACACGCTCTAGAAACTTTTGGGGGCAACTTTTCGTAAATCAAACGTTCGATACCATTGACAATTTGGTACCTAGTGTTCGCAGATACGGACATGTGGATTCCCCCCAACATGATGGATTGCACGAAAACTCCCGGGAAGAATCCAGCTAAGTTACCTCCCAAAGCCTTGGCGAAAAAAGTAGCCACTGTACACGTCGTGCCACCGATGACTAAATAGAACTTCGCCTTTTTGAAGTAACACGTTATCCGTTCTTTCATGGAGTAGTCCCCAGCTTGAAAGACGTGCGCCAACGCAGGCTTACCCCCACTAATGCCATCTTTTTCAACAGAAGAACTCGTCGGAGCTAAAAAATATACTATCAAAGTATCGTTCAATGCTGCAGAGAGCATTTGAACGAGCGCAGCGAGTCGAATAGTTGGTGTCCACGCCTCTGCATCCAAACCAGTCACCCATATCAACACGGAGAGCGTAATGAGTTCATCGATGCATATTTCAGCTAGCAGTTTAAAGACAAAGTTCTTATCAGCTTCCAAGCGCTGATTAATCCCATTCATGAACGACGTCAAGGCGTTCTCGATAATTTTCGGGGAAGGGGAATTCACTTTTTCTCCTTCGGGCCAAGAGGCCCCTCCAGAAGCCGCTGTCGAGTTTGTTATCGTCAACACTCGAGAAAGCTCGACTGTTTGATAATATTTACTAATTTGTATTTTATTATCGTCGTGTTTACTTTCATCTTCTATGTAACTAGTAATCATAAACGACGACTTATTATTTACGGAAGAATGTGTGCGTTCCGATAATCCAATCCGCGACCGTTGGAACGACGAAAGCGATGATAAATAACTGCTTCTTCTCGTCGCCGCGCTAGACGAAGTAAATCGTCGAGACTGACAGCATGAGGAAGTACAAGAGGAGGAAGATGATCTAACATTCGAAGCGAACGAAGTGGCCATCGCGAAAACGTGTTTGTCGTGGGAGCGCGTCTGAAAGTAAAGGTGCGACCTTTCGGAGTTCCTTTTTGTACCTTCCCCTCATTTTTTCTCTCTTTTCTCTCTCTCTCTCTCTCTACACAAGAAACGAATCGTTCAATAGAAAAATGTATTAATATTAGTCATTAATACGTGTATTACAAAACTACTGCAGAGAGAGAGATACCGCGATTAAGCGACGACACGACTCCAGGGGTGTTCAATTTCACCGTATTGAATACCAATAAGAGTATTCGTCATGCGCACTTGAAATGCGTCTTCTGAAAACGCGTTTTTCGGTACGGAATAATCGATGCCGTTGTACGATATCGATGAGATAGGTTGGATAACCGCCGCCGTCCCCGTACCAAAAATCTCGTAAACTTCCGTTCTATTGAACGCGTCCAGCACTTCCTGCAACGGCAACATTCTCTCCGTGACTTTACACTCGCCCCACTCTCTTGCTAAATCAATCACTGATTGTCTCGTGATTCCGGCTAAAATAGTTCCATCTTCTAAGGTCGGTGTGACGAGCTCTTTTTCCCCCATTTTGTTTTTCCACAACAGAAAAATATTCATCGTACCAGCTTCGGTGATATATTGCTCCTTATCGTACACGAATAGCGCCTGAGATGCGCCCGAATTCGCGGCATCTCGTTGTGCCATCACAGTTGGACTGTAGTTTCCTCCAAACTTCACGTTGCCAGTGCCCCCTGGCCAAGCGCGAATCCACTTCGAATCTACGGCAAGTTTAATAGGAACAAAACCAGATTTGAAATACGGGCCAACTGGTGACATCATTACATATAAATGCGCTTCTGATGTTTGCGTTAATCCTAACCACGGTGTGGTACTAAAAATCAAAGGGCGTAAATACATCGCATAGCCTTTCTTTCTCGGTATCCACTCTTTGTCAACCTTTAAAAGCGCTTCGATGCACTTTAACAATTCCTCGCCGTTGAACGCGGGTAAACATAATCTAGAGGCGGAAAAATTTAAACGTTCCATATTTTTCTCCGGTCTGAACATACGAACGTTGCCATTTGCATCGATGTATGCTTTCATCCCTTCATAGCATTCGTTGGCGTAGTGAAACACATGCGCGAAAGGGTGCAATGCAATCGGTCCTGATGGAATGATTTGTGGATTCGACCATCCAAGTCCGTTGCGCCATTCAATTTTAAGCATGTGATCGGATATGACCTGTGTGTAAGGAGAACGAAGAGGAGAAGAGAGGTAAGTTTTGCGATTTAGATGTTTTCATGATTTGTCTTAGTAGAGGAAGAGGAATGGAAGAAGAAATTTTACCTTGCCGAAACCGAGTTGTTCGTCCGGGCATCGAGGCAATGGACGCGTCGTCGGATGTATCTCTAGATTGGCACACTGTTCATGATGTTTTGCAAGATTTGATCAGAAGAATACGGGCGTCAGCGAGATATCGAAGAGAAAAGTTTCATTCAATCAACAGAGAGCAAGAGAGAGAGAGAGAGATGTGACCAGTGCGCGCGCGCACGAAGGGTTGGCATAAAGAGAAGCAAAAAAGACAAACTCACGTTCACATCTTGCATCGGTCCGTCCACGTTGATTGGCGTGTTCGCTCGGTTGAGCTGTAGCGATTTACGCGGTGATCGCTGCTGCGCCATCTCTTCGTTTGGATAAATAAAGTACTTTAAAAGGAGGTAAAAAACCAGACGAAGCCGAGAAGTCGCGCCGGCGCCGCTACGCCTTTCCTTTTTTTGTTTGTCTTTTTTTGTGTGCGGTACCCACCCAACAATTCGATACGCGATGTTCGAGGACACCTTTTTTGAGGCCATCGAAGAAGGAGGAAGAAGATACGAAGCGCGAGAAAACCAAAAAAGACAGAATCGACCCGCCCGCAATTTATTTGAAGACTCTCTCGGGCTTTTCTTAACTTACCTTCTTTTCCTACAGCGACAGAAAAAGAACGCACACGCATCACATCATGCCCATTACGTCTACCGTGATGTCGAGCGCGATGAGTTGCTCTCAAAGATCGTCGTCGTCGCTGTCGAGCAGATGAATCTCTTCGAGCAAAAGATCCATCGTCTCCTTGAAGAATAGAAACCATGCGTCGTCAAAGTCGTCGTATTCCAGAAAGGAAACTGTCGTTGTATTGGCATCGTCGGCCAAGATTAAGGTCGTCGGATGTGGTGGTGGTGGTGGTAACGCCGTGAATCGAATGATCGAAGCTGGCGTTTCGGTACGTTTATTGTTTTTTAAAGCGCTCTCGACGAAAATCAACGACGACGATTCGGAATCGAGGTGGATTATGAAAATCTCTCTCGTCCGTTTTACGCGCACGACAGTCTCGTCCTCAAGAATTCAGTTTTCGATCGATCTTTTAAATCGTCAGTTCTGTATCGCAAAATGCTGGGATTCCGCGTATCGGCGCGATTTGATGAGAGAGACAGAGAGAACCAAAATACTTTTCTTTTTGTTGAATTTGAATCCCGCCCGTCCGGGAAGAAACTCAAGAAAACATACAACTCACCACTATTCTACGGTTCCTTCTCTTTTACTACCATCAAATTAATTGTATTAACAGGGCGTTGACTTTTGGGTTGTAAATACTGATGCTCAAGCGTTGGTGAACGCACAAACCGTCAACGTGTGTCAAATAGGTGAACAAGTTACGAGAGGTTTGGGCTGCGGCGGAAACCCGGAACTCGGGGAAGTTGCCGCGAACGAAAGTCGAGATAAATTGAACGAAATCGTAAAAGGATCGGACTTGGTGTTCATCACTGCTGGTATGGGTGGTGGTACAGGCTCTGGATCTGCCCCAGTTGTTGCGAGAATGTCTAAGGAAGCTGGAAACTTGACCGTTGGCGTCGTGACGTACCCGTTCTCTTTTGAAGGTAGAAGACGTATCGTACAAGCAACTGAAGCAATTGATGCGTTGAGAAAGAATGTGGACACTTTGATCGTTATTCCGAACGATCGCTTGTTAGATGTGTGCCCGGAAGGTACCCCGTTGCAAGAGGCGTTCTTGTTGGCAGACGATGTCTTGAGACAAGGTGTGCAAGGTATTTCGGACATTATTACTGTCTCTGGTTTAGTCAACGTCGATTTTGCGGATGTTAAAACCGTCATGAAAGATTCAGGAACTGCTATGTTGGGTGTTGGTGTTTCCTCAGGAAAGAACAGAGCAGAAGAGGCCGCCGTTGCGGCCATGTCTGCGCCGTTGGTTGAAAATTCCATCGATAAAGCCACTGGTATAGTCTTCAATATTTCTGGCGGTTCGGACATGACGTTGCAAGAAATCAACACAATCTCTGAAGTCGTTACCGACATGGCTGATCCGAGTGCAAATGTCATCTTCGGCGCAGTGGTCGATGAGAAGTTTGCGGGTCAAATTTCAGTAACAATCATAGCAACCGGTTTCACTCCTGCGATGACGCAACGAGGTGGATTTTCTTTTGAGGCTCAGGCTCAAGAGCAAGCTCCACCTCCGCCACCTCCGCCGCCGCCGCAACAAAAGAGAGGGGTTTTTTTCGGGAGATAATTTGAACGAAGAGATGAAAAGAGGGAGAGAGAAAAAGGGACATCTATACGTGTAAAAAAGAAAAGAACGAAAAAAGAAATCCGAGACCACCGCGCGCTTTCGAACACCTACTACAGTTAGAGCGTTGTGAATATTTAAGATACTCAGTACCATGGTACCACTGGTACCTGGTACTTCATTGTTTAATATTATACATTTTCAAACATAATTTCACCAATCATCACTACTACGTAGATAAAAGGTATTTAATCAATTCGATTTTGCTGGTTATCTTCCGGTTTATCGAACCATTTCGATCGATAATACTTCAACATGCCTCTCATTTTTACTACCCAAACTAAGTTCAACAGAAATCCACCAAAAATCAAAACGAGCAAGATTCCTCTCACAAAGCTAGGTATGATTTTATCCTCTCCCTTCCCGAATCGAGGAAGCAAAAGCAAGATTCCGTGACCGAACATGATCACCCGCACAAAAATAAAAACGTAGCTAAACACGGTGGAAATGTGGTACTCTAATCTATTTCCGGCGGGCAAACCTCTATACTTCATCCCAACTTTTTGCGCAATGTAGTCCACAATCGGGAGCGTGTATTCCATCTCCTTAATCGACTTGATGAACCATCTCATGTTCAAAAACGGTGTCGACCCTTCACAAATCGTTAAGTATCCCAACATTAACGGATATCCTCCGTAAACATATGCGGAAAATCCAGCCACGAAAAACAAGATGTGATGAATGACTATGTCGATGCCCCCGAGTTCTGGGAAGAGGTGCACCACGTGGAGGAAATCTTGGATCATGTACGACAAAAACGCCACGGAAATGAATTCACAAAACGCCACAAAGCTTCCATCCGTGGACTCGTACAAAATCACCTGCTCATTATGTGGGGCATTATATAGAGCGCAGATTATTTTCACCCCTCCCCAGGTGAGAAAAGTGGCGTGCACCGTACTCACGCAATACGAAGGCGCCGTTCTCTTGAATATCTTTTCCTTCTCTGAATTTTCCGGCAGCACGTTTAAGAAGAACTTGGAAAGGACGAACTGAGTTTCCCAGAAAATCACGCCGGCGGCGAGCTTGATGATTTCCACCATGAACGGTTGCGAAAAGGAAGAGTTGGAGGAGATTTCGTTCACATCGGTTGCCATCGATTCCATCAAAACACTTCTATTCCTTTTTTCGGCGCGTTGGTGTGTGCGCGCGTCTGTCGCGACGAGCGGCGTAACACGGCAACACTCTCGAGAGCGAGAGCGAGAGAACTCGAAAGAAGAAAGGGCGCGTCGAGTGCGTGTGTGTGTGCGCGAGCCTATACGCAGTGTCTTCTTTTCTGGTTTATCTCGTTTTTTAAGACCACACACACACAAAAGGCCAAAGACGCACGAAAGGACCGGTCCTTTTCTTCTCTTTTCTCGAAGTCAAAAAAAAAACACCCACACCGCGTTCGAAAAATCGCGCTTCTTCGTTTGTCCTCACATATTCGAGAACTTTTTCCACGGTCGGTTGGTCGCACTGGCGCGCTTTGCATAACTGCGCGCACGCGCATTTGTTGGTAGAAGTAGTAGAGTGAAAGAGGAGGGAGAGAATATTTCGCGTTCATCATGTCGTGGCAAGAGATGATTGAAAACTTGCAAACCGTCACGTTGCCCGACGGGACGCAACTCGGCATGTTGAGCGCTTGCGCGATTTGTGACTTGCAAGGGAACTTGTGGGGTCAATCCGATGGATTCCCTGGGATTGCCACGGACGAAGCACAAAAGTTAATGGAACTGTTCGCAGATCCTTTCTCGCACTGCGCCAATGGGATATACATCGGAGGAACAAAGGTATGTATTCATCGTAGAAGTTTATTTTTAAAAGTTTGTGCGTTTGTTCCTTTCTTTGTCTTCTTTTTGCTGTTGTTGTCAACGTCGTCAAAATACTCACGTGCTCTTATTTCTACTTTTACACAGTACGTCTATTTAAACGGTTCGGACGAAGATGGAGGGGTAGTACGAGGAAAGAGAGGCACGGAGTACGGTTTAGTCGTGAAAAAGTGCAAAACTTGTTTTGTTATTGGTATTCACGGAAACAACCTGGAGACGCGACAATGCTCAGCGCACGTGGAGGGGTTCGGCGAATATCTCATCGGGCAAGGCATGTAGACGTTCTTTAAATATACAAATACAGACAAAAAATTATGCGCTATTAGTATGAAGTACTCTAATTAAAAGTCTACGTTTCATCACGCATGGCACGCACCCGTGCAAGCTCTGCTGCTGAACCTCCTTTCTGCAACGAAGGAGTGCCTTGAATGCCTTCAGCTCGAGTCAATCTGGGCGTTTTGCGCAATCTATCGACATTCAGTCTACCATTTAAATCGTTATCTAACCCACCCGCACTCCAACGTTCTTTTTTCATGCTCTTTTTCTTCTCGAAGCGTAAACGCTTCTCAGCTTCGTGAGCTCGAGACCCAGGCTCGACGTTTTCATTGTCGGCGGCCACAATTTTCCTGTGTGCCAAATCGTCGTAATCTTCCTCTTCCTCGTTTTCCCTTTTAACTTTGGGTGTTCCTAATTCCTCAACTTCCTCTCCATCTAAATCTTCGTCGTCTTCTTCCTCATAATCCTCTTCAATTTTTCGTTTCGTTTTGTTCGCAGCCTTTTCTGCTTTCGCTAATCTTTTCAACACCTGCGCTCTCGCCTTCTCTTTCTCCGCTTTATCCTCCGCTTGCTGCATGGCTAGTAAACTATTTTTAATCTTCGTCGCTATCTCCCTTTGCGCCGCCGAAGCTTTCTCCGCCTGTTTCCTAAGTTTTACCTCTTGCTTCAACTCCTTCTCCAACGTGTTGAGTTCCGTGCGCAATTCTTTCGTCATCGCGTTCAAGTCTAAATTATCGTGTTTACACCTTTCCAACTTGCTTTCTACTCTCGCCACCTCGTTCACTTTCGACGTCGACGTCGTCACCTCTTCCGACAAGGACGTTCTATCTTTCACACACCCATCTAATTTTTCCTGCAACGTTTGTTGCGATATCTCCAACGCCTGATTTCGTCTCTCTTTTTCCTTCAAATCTTTCTCTACTTTCGATAACTTCGTCTCCGCCTGTCTCGCGTCTTGCTCTCTATGCATCGCTTTCGTCGTCATCTCGCGCAGATTCCTTTCTAACTTAAATTTTGATTGCGACAGTTGTTCCTGAGAGAGTTTCATCGTTTGCTTTTGTAGCAAAAACTCGTGGTATTGCACGTAGGGGAAAAACGTCGCCAGTAAGAACACAAAGACGAAGAGATTTTGGAGGAAAGAGAAGAGCGCTTCCATTTTTGTCTTTGAAGACGACGACGACGACGACGCCGTGGAATACTTCACGAGACCCATGACTAGAACTCTCTCTCTCTTTCTCTCGCTCAAGCAGGGCGGAGCGTAGAGTCGGTCTCGTTCTCTGCCCTCAAAAATAGACGGAGTCTTTTGTATGGAAGAAAGTGGGGAGTTTTTGACTTGGGAGGAAGAGGTCTGAAAATCGTAAGGAAAATCATAAGAATTCAACACGTGACAACACAACACACACATAGTAACGCGAGAGTGCAAAACTATCCAACGACGCGCAACTCGCACTCAACCGATTGCATACTACTATTGTTATGTTGTCCATCGTTTCATCATCCACTCGCGTGGCTTCCTTCAAATCCTGCTCTTCTTCCTCTTCCATTTCTTCCTCTTCTTCTAGCAGAACAAAAATGCTGACGACAACCGCGTCGATGGGGAAGAAAACAACGAACAAAATGAATATCAAGAAACAACAGAAAAGAGAGAGATCTGCAACGATAGTCGTCAACAGCAAAGGAGACGATACGCTTAAAAACCTGGAGTCTTTATTACCGGAAGACGATAACGAGCGGTTACAAAAAGAGAGAGAACGAGAAGCTGAAGAGAAATACAGGGAAAAAGAGGAACAGAAAAGATTAGCGGATGATTTGGCAAGCGCGATAAAGAATCAACAAAAAAATAAGAAGAACCTGTTCACGATGAATGACGACGGAGATTATGATTTTTCGCAGAAATCTATCGCAGCGTTGTGCTACATGCTGCCTTTGCTCGACTCGTTGAAGTATTCAAAATTTCTGTTAATTCAGTTCCCTCTCGCTTCATTGGCGTTGTTACCGCTGAAGCCACTGATTGAGTTATGGTTTGCACTTGGGTTTTTACAAATTGCCGTGTTTTTTGGCATGTATTTGGGCATAGTCCAGAATCAGAACATGTCGAGATTTGTGAGGTTTAACGCGCAACAGGCGATTTTATTGGATATTTTGTTGATTCTTCCGGACGTTCTCACAAGATTGTTCGCAGGTATGGATGGACAAGGACCAACGGGAGGAATAGGCCTCCAAGCCGAAGTCATCATGTTCAACTCGGTGTTCTTGTTCACTTACATTTCTTGTTTAGTAGGTTCTGTGTCTGCAACGTCGGGTAAAACGGTTAAGTTGCCGCTCATTGGGGATGCGTCGGACTCGCAAACGAGATAATAAAATTTTTGCTTTTTTAATAATCATACAATCACAAAACAAATTCGATTTCTATTTTTCTCTCTAAGTACACTTCTACATCTCGAGCATGTCGCTGCGTTTATTCTTTGGTCGTCTCGCAGGTGCGGCTTTTTTCTTCTTCTTGTTCGAATAAGCATCTACTCCTGCGTTATCCTTGATGAACGACACCGTTCCTTTCCTCACTTCTTTGTCCTTCGATGACACTAGTTTCTTTTTTGCGACGATAGCTTGCTTCTTCTTTGCGCGAGCACTCGATTTACCTCCTCCTGTAGGTGCAGCTGGTTTTTCTTTAACGTCCCCTCGCACATCCGCTAAAATTGATTCGAATGATAAACCAGCTTCTCCATATCCGTCGGAATCAGAGTCGCCACCGTCATCATCTTCCTCATGTTCGTCATCTTCTTCTTCCTCGTTATCGCTTCCAAACTTATCGAGAATTTTATCGTCTAAACAAGGACCATCTTCATTGTCGTCTATTTCAACGTCCTCGGATTCAGAAGCTTCAATGTCATCTTCGTCGTCCTCGAAACCATCCACTTTGCCCCTTTTTCTTGTCTGCCCTTTCTCATCTTCTACTTCCTCCTCTTCGTCGTCGTTATCCCACGCATCCTCGTCCCCATCCTCGCCTTCTTCGTCGCTGCTTTCAATTTCTACATCCTCAATTTCGTCGTCTCGCGCATCTTCGGCGTCGAACAATCCATTTGCACGCGGAATTCTTCGACTAACTTGTTTCACCAACAAATCTCTCGCCGTTTGCGTCATCGCTTCCGCGTCGTCGCGTTCAGATTTTGATGCATTTTCGGACACGCCGCCGGCATTCTTGGCGTTCTTAGCGTCTCGAACTGCCGCTAAGACGTCTTCGCTCGGTGGTAGCGAGGGCGGTGGTGCGAAATATGGAATTCTTCCACGTTGCCAATCAAACAAGATGGACTTCGCCACTGTATTCAAATCTGGTTCACCCCCTTTTAACAGTTTGCCTTGATTTCTCGCGACTTGTTCAAGAAAATGTGTCGGTGAAGTCCAAGACGCGACTCGGTAGGCTTTCCGTAAATATTCCGGCTTTACTCTGGCTACCACATCCGGTATGTGGTCCGCAGCGTCATCCATCTTTTCTATTCTAACAACGCCTTTCAAAACGGCATCCGTATCTGTATCCTCGGTATCATGATACACGACGCCAGGACAATCGATGAGAAAAATACGCTTTGTCAAGTTGACATATTGCCAAACTTTCGTTTCACCGGGAATCGGAGCCGTCACACACACGCGTTTCGTTCGCAAAGCGTTAATAACGCTTGATTTACCTACGTTTGGGTACCCGATAAATCCCACTGAAATATTTTGCTTATCGGACCTTAAACGAGAGAACTGTCTCAAGAGGGATAAAAGTGCACCCTTCCCGAACGGATTAGTTACCGAAGCGTGGAACGCAATGGTTGGATACTCCTTCGACAACGCATATAACCAACGTTTGGTAACCCACGCGGGAACTAAATCGACTTTATTAAGCAACAAAATCAAGTGTTTGTGTCGTTTCATGGCGTCCATTTTTAAATGCTTCTCTAAATGTTCGCATCGTGTCCCCAAAGGATCTCTCACGTCCAACACTTGAATCAAAACGTCCGAAGAGTCGACGACTTTATACAACTCTCCCCAAATGCGCTTGGACTGTCCTTTTTGAAATAACTCGTCGCCACCAGCTTTGCGAACGCCATCGTCTGCAGTTACCAAGTCGCGGTCGTGCAGTGCGCCAGTCTCTATCCCTTCGTCGTACGCCTCTCCTGCCAACTCGGCAGTTTGCGCCATTGCTACGATGTCGTCCATTTGCAGATTTGGTTTCTTCCTCGTTTTCTTCGCTCCAAATACGCTCGAAAACGGCGTTTGGTTCAATAACTTTACCCGTCGCGATCGCCCTTTCTCTGGGTCCGCTAATAATGACAAAGGAAGTTTCTTCTGCTTCAAAATCACCTGATACCCATCCGCAGTTTTCTCTGCCATTTCGTCTCTAAACTCCGCCAGTTGCTTTTGGCCGATAACTCTAGTGTTCCCGAACCATCTTCGATCGGGAACAATCCTCGTGCTCGGCAACTCTTTCGATTGTAACTCTTGCTTTATAATCTTTCCTTTTTTATCTCGTATCGGTCGTTGTTTGTACATTTTCAATCGTCTCACGGTCGCGGCGCTTCTTTGCGAGTTTCCATGAACGCTGCCTTTGGTTCTATTGTCCGTGCTCATGGAATGTTTCGGTTTCGCTGCTTCGGCACCACCACGTCTGCTCGCACCACCGCCCATCGGCGACTTCTTCTCTCTTGTCTTCTTTGCCATCGTTCCCTGCTCTTCTTCGCTTACTCCGTCTCTTTCTCGTCTCGTTCCTTTCTCAATAGAGAAGGTGGTGAGAATGACTGACGCCTTTCGCTAACGCCGCCAAAAATCACACGTTTTTTTTTCTTTTTCAAGAGAAGAGAAACATCCTCTTTTTTTCCAAAATCAAACGCACTCACCCCGCATCGCCGTCACGGGCACTCTCTCTTGTTTCCCTCTTTCTGCCGTAAGAACGATGATGGAAGCGAGCGATGACGATCGCAGCAGTCACGTGCTGACCTGCCACACCGCACCTGTACGTTGTGATACTCTTCTCACATTCTTTTGCCGTTCCTTTTGCGTGTGCGTGTCAACTGACGGCGAACATTATTTGTTTTGTTTTCTTTTCTCAACAATTCTTAAACAACATGAAACAGGGCGTTATCTTCGAGTCTGTGGACGAATTGAAAGCGCACTATCGCACTGACTGGCACAGATACAACTTGAAGCGAGATACGAACGGTTTACCGGTGGTTGGGAAAGAACTGTTCGACCGAGTGTTGATGCAAGCGGAAGCGAGCAAGTCGGCGGCGCAAAAAGTCGTCTCGAACGGTCACTTGAAGAGGAAAGAGGAAGTGCCAAGATCAGTCGCACGAGCGAGACGATTGCAAGAGTGGTGCGATCACCACAGAGACGAAATCGAAGAGGCGGAAAGAAAAATCGCAGCCGGGGAAGATTTGTGGGAATCTTCAGAAGAGGAAGAGGACGATGACAACGACGGCGGCTCGGGTTGGGAGTCCGTGGATGAAGATGAAGCGGAGGCTATTTTAGCGAGAATTGAATCGATGAACATCGAAGAAGGGGGGGAGGAGGAAGAGGAAGACGATGACGACGTTTCACAAAACGAGGGAAAATATGCGACGGTAACTCTGGCCGATAATGGCTTTGAGTTAATCGTTCACAGACCGGATGGTCAAACGAAAAGAATAGGACCGCGAGAGCTTAAACGGTATTACAAACAAAGACACAAACCGTCCGACGAGAGAGAAGAGGATGAAATCGCAAAAAGTGAATTGTACGAACGAATGACGAAGCACATCCCGGAGAAGAAATTAGGCACGGTTAAAGGCGAAAGAGGAAATGGCAACGGTTTAGCTCAGAGATGGGTGAAAATCAATCAGTTGCAAAGGCGTTCGGAGAAAAGTCAGCAAAAGTACATGGCAAAGTCGCACAACATTTTCGCCGGTTCTGGGAACAAGAAGTTCGACATGAACATGCAAAATGCAAAGACAAAGTTACCAAAATCTGTCCCATACTAGTCCTCTTCTTTTACTATATGTAGAGAAGGTTTGTAAATTATAGGAAACATGGTAAATTACTACTGCGCGTCAAAAAACACCGTCACGTCAAACTCTTTTTTTTTTTTAAATTTCATTACGCTCAAACCCGACAACACGTCGTGCTTTCCCCACTCAGGGACATCGCGACATAAATAAGAGCATGAGCAACATACGCACCATTCATGATACTCCTACAAACACTGGAACAACGAGTAGCAACCGTTTTTCCATGAGTCCAATTGGTGGAGGGCAACCGATATACGTTGGAACTTTGTTTGGCATTGAAATAACTTTACACCCACTGTTGCTGATTTACTTTTTCGTTTCCGCCGCACTTCCATGGTTGCTGGATTCAAAAACGATGACGATGAAAGTGTGGATGTATCTAGTTGTCGTGAACATTCCTTTGTTATTTGGGACAGTCTTATTGCACGAATTAGGCCACTGTTTCGCGACGAGAAAAGTTGGTGGAGAAGTACACGGCATATTATTATGGCCGTTAGGCGGTTTAGCCTATATCGGACACTCAGGCGATGCTAAAGATGATTTGATTGTCTCCATAGCGGGTCCTTTAACGCACATTCCTCAAGCGTTGTTGTGGTACGGATTATCTCAAGTGTTTTCACCGGGAACGTTTATGTACATGTTGTGCGTTCAAGCGTTGCGGCTTAACATATCGCTAATGCTTTTTAACTTATTCATCCCGTGTTATCCTTTGGATGGCGGTAGAATTTTCGCAGCATCCTTGCAATTGATGAAAATTAGAGTTGACATCGCGGCAAAGATTTGTGCATTCGTTTCGTTGGTGTGCGCCGTTAGCATTGGCGTATATGGCTTCCTTCATGATAAAATAATTGCCATGTTCATCGGCTTTTGGTGTGCGCAAGAATCGTACAACCTATACGTCCACACGAAAGAAGAACGGTTGCAAGAGCATCAGATTTTCAGCAAATACGCGATCGAGACGAACGATGGCCCGTACAATCAGATTTAGTAGATTTTATGTTCTATAGTCATGCAGCATGTATAATATTACATATCCTAATGGCAAAATTTTATATACGAGTCTTTTCGATTTCATCGTGCGTTGATGGACGAAGACGAGTTTGGTGAAAAATCAAGAAAAACAATGGGATCCAAAGCCTCTAGGCGCTTAATCTGCGCCTCAGATAACTTTCCTTCTCTGTACGCCTCTTTCTGATCTTCTATCCAGGCTTTGATGCTATTTGCTTTCTGCAAATTCACTACCCTTTTCCTACTCACGTAATCTGACATTTCCGATAAATTTTTCAACCACGTGGCAGAAATTGGTGTTAAATCAACACCGATAATCGCCAATTTATCCATCTGTCCCTCCGTTAACTCTCCTTTTTCAGCCATTTCTCTCGTTTTCATGAGCCATACCGCCAAAGGACTTCCCAAAGGAGGCTCTGCGTATTGCCCTCGCTCGGCTAAAAACATAGCCATATCTGCAGCGGATTCATCAAAAGCAGTCAGTCCGCCTTGGAAATTTATGTTCACAACCGAAACGGTACTCTCTGCCTCGTCTTCGTCGAGCTTCAAACCTAAAGTACGCAATCGAAACTCGCGCTTCTTCGAAAGTTTTCCACTCTTAAATAACGCTCGTTGTTTCGCGACCCATCTTCCTAAACCACCTTTCTCGCGTTCGCAAAAACTCGGATCGCAGTTCCCAGTGATGCACTGATATTCAACCAACTCGTCGAACCAACTTTCCCAGACCGTGTTTGCTTGTAAAACCTTGGTCTCTGGTTCTAGCGCATCAAAACCTACGATATCGAGTAAATACAGTTGCTCTTGCGCTAACGATCCAGACGTTCTATCCAAGCGCGTCTCCAAGACCCATTCTCTTAAAGTCTCTGGCACTCTCTTCACCAAACCTTTCGTTCTTGCGTAATATGTATCCTTCACCTTGCCACTTTCATCTCTTAACGGTGGTCTTCCAGTGCGTTCACGCATTCGAACTCTACCTAAAGTACCACCACTTTCTGATAACTGTCTCGCGGCATACTCTAATAAACTAAAATTCCATTTCGACTGCGTTGGTGAAACTGCCAACAGCTGCGGCGCCGCTTGGATAACTTGCCGAACTTCTTCCTGGGACAAACCGCACCTTCTAAAAACTTCTATAGCATTCTGCGCGTTTTGCGCGATGAGTTTCATCCGCTTCCGATCGACTAGCGCTCTACCTTTAGCGGTAATCCGCCAAGCCGCCGCGGCTGAAAATGTAGCCACCGCTTCGTCTTCTGTAAAACCAACGACTTTGACCAAGTAATTTTCCACGTACGTTTGCCTGTTATTCGGTCGTTTTTTCGATGCCAACGGTTCAACCACGCGTCGTCTCTGTCTCAAAGACGGGAAAATCTCTTCCCCCCATCCGTCGCCTTTCCTCTCGAGCTCCCACACAAGTTCGGTGTTGATTTGATTGATCTGGGTGCCTTCCTTCGCACTCGGCGAAGAGGGTGAAGAAGATTTTGGCGTGGATATTCTGCTCCTTTGGGCATTTTTCCTCGTCGTCCTCGAGGACGATGAAGAAGAACTCGCTTCCATCTTCGATCTGCTCCGTCGTTCGTCTCGAACAGTCTCTTCTTCCTCCTCCTCTTCTCCCTCTTCGTCCGCGGATCGATCGTAATCGTACGACGATCTCGAAGACGCGCTGACACAGAAAACGTCATCTCTTCTCTTCTCATCGTGGGAAAACGAGTGCAAAAGACGACAACCCGCCTTTTGCAGATTACGCATTTTCTTTCGTCTTTGCGTCGCGCTCGTCGTCGTCATCGGACCCGAGATCCTCAGCCTCGCTAACGTGCCGCGCATTTCTGTTCGTTTATTCACTCATTTACCGTTCGTGTTCATCGTTTCCTAACCGCATACATAAAGTGCGTTTTGTATCTTGTGGAGAGACCCTTTGGAATCGTATCTTCTTCTCTCCTCGGAAAGAGTGATCGAAGAAGGAGAAAAAAGAGAGCAAAGAAAAAAACAAGCAAAAAAGAAAAAGTCCAGTTTTTTAGGGCAAAACAAAGTCGTTTTGTCATTTGTCGTCGTCGTCGTCGTCGTCACCAAAAGAAAGCGCTTCCGAAGTCGCTTCCGTTTTTTTTTCGTCTTCTTTCTTCTGTCCAGCTTGCTTTTCGACTTTACAAATACGATGGGACTGCGAGCGTCAAAACCAAAAGATACCGCGAACGGCACCGCGCACCAGCAGCCACAAACTCCCGGTGGACTCCGAGTGCGTCGCTTTGAGCTTTTTTTCCTCTCTCTCTCTCTCTCTCTCTTTGGAAAGCGAAATCGTCTCTTTCTTCTTCGAAATGTTTTCTGACGCTCTCTCTTACTTCTCTCTTACTACACACAAAGCTCACGAGTAAGCTTTTGAGAAAGCTTGAAGTTTCGAACGGCAGCGGTGGTGGCGCTCAGTTCTCTCTGTCGAGTTCTAAACATCAACACCAACAAAGACAGAGTCCTCCTCTTCCATCATCCTCATCATCCTCATCACCATCACCGACGACACAAGCGGACCACTATTACTTACAAGCGAAACCAGAACTCACGCAGTTACTTCAAACAGCCACCAAATACAACGAAGCCTTATTGAAACACGAACAAAACGAAATCGATAGTTTAGCGAAATACATTAAAGAGATTGAAACTTTGGAGAAGAATCCGTACGAGGAAGACTATAAGAGCGAGAGCGCGCGCGAAAAGTTGAGAGCGGCGAAGAGTAAACTTGAAATATCTTCGAGGAAGGTTAAAGAGTGCTTCGAGAAGGAGTTGTCGTCGTCGGAAACTTTGCCGACGAGGTGCAGAGCAGTCGTCGTGCAGTACGAAAAGTGTGGACAAGAGGCGTTAGAGGCGTTCGTTGCGGCGAGAAGTGAGTAGTAGAACGTCAAAATCGTGTAGTATTTTTAATATTAGTTCTAGTACGTAGGTAGTACTCGTAGTAAGAAGAAAAATCTTCAAACTCGTTGATGACAACCCGCAACAACGCACGTGCGATGCGATAAAGACACACACGCACGCACGCGCGCGCGCGCGAACGCGAAGAGCAAGAGCAAGAGCGAGAGATGTATGCGGACGAAGCCTTGGCGGTGGGCTCGTTCCTCGCCTGCGTCGCCTGTTCGCACGCGCTCAATCGTCAAAGGCACAAACGACAGATAATTCACGACTCGCGGTTTCAGCCGTCTGTGGGAGAGCGCTGGCGACTGAAGATGACGCTGGCGACGAAGAAGAGGCACGAAAGGTTACAGAACAGAAGAAAAAGATACGCGTGGAACGGTGATGATGATAATGATGATAATAATAATAATAGTAATACTAGGTACGGTGATGGAAGGAAAAGCGGAGAGTCGGAAACGCGGTTTCACGATGTGTCCGAATACCTCTCCTCCTCGGACGAAGTTAACGAAAGCGACTACGACATCGACGAACTCTTAGACGGAGACTATTTCGACTCCGACGTCGACGACGACTTTTTCGACACTCGGTCTCGTTCGTCCACTGCAAATAGCGCGAGGAGGACGACATCCTCCTCGTCTACGTCGGTGACAAGAAAAAGTAGAAAACTCGGCGAGTTGCCAGACGAAACGGCGTACAAGTTTTGGTCTACGGCAAAGCTCCGCGACCACCCATGTGTGCCGTATTGCACGTGGCGTTTGAACGACGAAAACGATATGGCACAAAATGGAGGACGAGATATACTTCTCGTGAGAATGGGCGCAGCAAACTCAGAGCTTTCTCACGAAAACAAGCAACTCATGGACCAAGTGATGGTGTCTACTTTATACCACGGCATCAAAACGCGCCTATTAGGTCGAGATTATAGAACAGTTCCAGGTCAAATAGACGTTCTCATTGACATGCAAGGATGCGGCTTAACCAAACCACCCCCATTTGACGTCATCGCGAGAGGTTTATCCGCCATCGGAGAGCTCTTTTACGAGCGTGCGAAAGTGCACAGGATCGGCAATCCTCCACGAGGGACGCAGATTTTAATCAACGCCGTCATGGCGTTGTTATCGAAAGAGATGCGAGATACGGTAAAGATTGTCATTCTGAGAGATGCACAGAGCGACGAGGCCATGAGACGAGCGTACGAGGCTAAATGTTTGGTTAGCGATAGCATGAAGTAGAGAGAAGGGGAAAGAGAACACCCGCAACAGACAAAAATAGAGAGAAGAATATAATAAATGTGTAAATGAGCAAAGCAAGATGCCCCCGCGAATAAAAAATCCATAGAGATCCTTTTTTTTGTTCTTTTTTTCCTTTTAATTTACATACGCGATCGCCGCGTCCTAATAATTACGACACGCTCGTTCGCTCGGCACTTCATCGAATACAAGAACGCGCGTAAAACACCATCATCGCAACGACATGTTTACGTGTTCTTCTCGTCATCACATTTCCGACACTTTTCTCCCGCGTTTCCTCCTCCTCCTCCTCGTTGTTGTTCTTTGTGGCGTAACCGAATTCGTCGTTGCCGCTGGCCACGGAAATTCTGCATTATATCACGAACTGAAACGTACGTATGGGTTCGGGAATAAAGAACCAGACGCTGTGCACGATAAACCTCCCGAGCCAGAGGTGAGAAAACCAGCGGATTTGCACGAAGTTGGGAAAGAGTTAGACCACGAAAAGTTAAGAGAAGAGTTTGAGTTGTTCCCGGACCATCACAAAATCGACAACGCCGTGCACTGGTCGGGCATAACCGCGTTGAAACAAGGGATAAAACTCGGGAACAACACGTACGTGAAAACGACTTTAGATTTAGGGGCAGACGTGAACAGGACGTTGAAAGGGTCGAGACCGATCCATTTTAGCGCTGCGCACTGTCCTTTCCGCGAGCAAGTGCAGATTGGGAAGACATTAGTCGAGCACGGTGCGAGTGTCGTGGACGTCAACGAGGACGGGTATCAACCTATCCACTTCGCTGCGAGAATGTGGCAACCCTTGTGTACGAACTACGTCGAGTGGTTGTTACGAAACGAAGGTGTCGACGTGAACGAGCGACGCACGATGGGTAACGAGACGACGCCTTTACACGAAGCTGCGTTACGATCCTCGTTGAAAATGGTCGAAATATTAGTGGAGAAAGGCGCGGTGGTTGACGCCGTGGATACTGAAGGCGATACCGCTTTGCATAAAGCGGTAAAAGGAGATCATTTACCGGCCATGCATCATTTGTTGAAGAATGGAGCGAATCCGCACTTGAAGAATAAACGAAAGATATCGCCGTTGGAGTTGGCGCAGAAAATGAAAAAGGATTACGACACGATGCAAGTATTTGAGAAAGATTACGGTTGGAAGCATGATGATACGGGAGTCGCACACACCGAGTTATAGCGTAGGTTTTCTTTAATAACAATACGTGTGTTGTACAAGAAGAATTTTACAATGCGTTTGCTCCATCAATAATAGTAATACTCTCTACCACATTAATTTAGCTTCTACCGATGTTTTTTGGTGGGACAAAGGGCAGATTGGGATGGGATTCAGGCGAAGCCGCGGGGTCCGGTTTCCACATTTTGATAGTTTTATCTGCTTCGCATGAAATCAATCTCTCCCCAGTCTTATCGAAACTCAACGCAAATATGCCAGCTTCGGCTTCCATGGAACCCGGTTGAACCTGCGTTTGCAACGATTGGAAACAGTGTCCGGTTTCGTAATCCCAGAAGTGCATGCTACCATTGTCTCCTCCAGAAATCATGACGTTGTCTTCGTTGAGTGCCATGGCGTTGACGATAGCGTTTTGCTTAGATAACATGTTATGTTTAAACTTACCGTCTGGTAAACCAAACTTTTTGATGTTATCTGCCGAGGCAGAACTAAACTCCCAGTATTTCTGATGCATTACCATCGCACGAACCCCCTTTTTGTGGTGCGTCAATGTCTTCATGCACTTACCTGCCGCTAAATCCCACGTCTTGATAGTCGAATCGTAACTTCCTGTGATGACTTGAGGATCTACATTCTCAGTTATGATTGATCCTATAGTTGATTCGTGTCCTGATAAACAAAAAACTTGCGTCTTCGTACGAATATCCCAAACTCTGCATGCAGAATCTCGACCACCAGTCATCAATATATCCAAATCTGGATGTAACGCTATCGAATACACGCCGCTCAAGTGGCCGTGGTAGTTTCTAATCACTTTGTTGTACTCTAAATCCCAACATTTGACTTTTTTATCCGCACCGCACGAAAACATGTACGGATGCTTGTCAGAAATGGCTAATCCCATCACTTGCTCTATGTGGCCGGTCAAAGTTAACTTCAAACCACCAGTGGCTAAATCCCAAATTTTTATACATCGGTCTCCGGAACCGGTGGCGAACCACTCGTTCGATTTGTCCACAGCAACCGAACGCACCCATCCTTGGTGTCCCGAGATGACTCTGTATAACTTCCATGGCTTTTTCCAATCCGGTCTCGGCCACTTGGACGCTAAATTTGCCGTCACAAGCGCGCTCGATTTCATATTTGCGTTTACACCAAATACTGAAGACTTTGAAGTGGCGTTCGTGTCCGCACTGTATTGCACCAACGCACCACTCTTCTCTCCCATTTCTTGGCTCTTCAGCTTGGCTAAAATTCCACCGGACGCATTCGCTTCTATCCGTTCGCGAACTGGTTCGTCGATAGAATCGATTAAAGACGCCAAGTCTGTTTTTTCGCTGCCATCATCATCCGTAAGTTTTCTCTTATTCTTCGCCGCCAAATTCGCTGCTTCGGCTAAACCAGGAATGGTCTTCTCGAAACGCTTATTACTATTATTATTATTGTTATTATTATTCGTATCATTTGTCGTAGCAGCAAGCCGTGCCCTATTTTTGTTGTTATTACTCGCATCTCTGGGTTTAATCTCCGGCGGTGCCATGTGTCGCACGGCTTCGTATTCGTCCCGAATCTTCACGCTCATTTTCCGTTCGATCGAAGGACGATGCATCGGAGAAGGAAGAGAAACACGTTCTTCTTCTTCAACCGAGAATAATGCCTTGGTTCTCTTCGCGGAAAGTTCCGCCAGCGCGACCGGGTCTGGACTTTTCACTTTCGTCATTTCTGTTCTTTGATGTTATATCGCAGGAGGGGGCGTCAAGAACAATGGAGAAAAATCTGGGGAAAAATTGCCATTTTTTTTTATTTTAGTCCTTTTTGGGAGGAGGAAGAAGAGAGAGAAAGAGGGAAACTATTACCACGTATTGTCTACGTGCACAAATCATTATTATTACTACTACTACTATTCTCGATCTTCATCGTCATTGATAACGCGTATTCTGCTCGCGTTTTTGGTCAACCAAAGCGCAAACTCCGGTGACCTTGCTAAGGATTCTAAAGCGGCGTTCGTGGACTCTGTGCCGAGCTCGTCGGCTTCCTCGGCGCTTAAAAATCTTCCTCGGGAGTTACTCGCGAGACCAACAGGAGGCGTTCGCTTTTTGTTCTTTTCGTCGGAGTGAGTGTTCGTTGTCGAGAACGGCGGTGGCGATTTCTTTTTACCCCCGCTGCTACTTTTCGTTGTCTTTTTACTGCTGGGGGAATTAGCGCCGGGCGTTGGTTTCAGTGAGGCAGGTTCACTGTTTTTGTCTCCACTACCAAATGGATTCAAATTTCTGACTAAACTAAACGGCGAAAGTGACGAGCGACTATTTTTTGACTCGGAGTTTTCATCTTTCCCGATTGGCGTAAATGGTGAAGGCGCAACGCGCGGCTCTGGATCCATTGTGGCTGGTAATCTGCGACGAAGCTCATATTCGGTTTCTTCCTCTTCGTCGCTGTAAAATTCGTCGTACTCGAACACTTTCTTCTCATCGGACGATTTCTTCTTATCAAACATGTGGAAAGTAAACGCGTGAAACGCCAGTCGTAGTGTTCTCTTTACGTCTTTTGCAAACGCTGCAGCAGGACCGGCTACGATTGTACTTCCGGCGAGGAGCGCGAGCGTGTTCCCAGTTTGTGCATCTCTAGTGCAAAACTTGAGCATAATCACACCATATAACGACATGGAAAAGCTGGTAAACTGCTTCCAACCTTTTACCACTTGCCCCGTTCTGTCGTCCACCACCCATTTCTTCACGAACATTACGCCTAAACCGGAAGATACCAAGAAAAAACCAACGACTATCAGAGCTATGTAAATCGTCTTTGGTTCCTCGGGATCAGCATTGCGAAGGACACCCCAAGACGCGCGTATAGGCATAGATGCTCCTTTCCAAAGGTACTCAAATACTATCTTCCACTTATCCACGGGCACAAAATGGTACGCAAATGTCGTCGCCAGAGTTGAAACGATACCGAAAAGCGTTCTCGTCGCTCTTCCCGACGGCGTCAGTCTCGTCGCTTGGAGAAGGACTAAACTGAGCAACATGGCCGTCGATAAAGACATTGCGGCAATGTAAAAGCACCACGGCGATGTAGCAATGACTGGCGCTAAAGTCATCAAGCTAATACCAACGATAAATCTCGCGAACAGATTTGAATCAAAGTACCGCCGGACGGCTATTTCGTACGTAACCTTCCCACCAGATTTCCCGCCAGAAGAGTTGCATTGCAACACGTACACCGCGCTCTTCTCTTGGAATGGACTCAAGTTTGCGATCAAAATCGAGGGAGACTTTGTCGTTGCCTTTGATGAACTACTCCTACTACTACCACTACTACCCTTAATACTACCACTACCACTCACTTTGTTCTTCTTTTCTCTTTTCATCTTTACCCGTCGATATTGCCAACTCTTTGTCGTCTCGGAATTTTCAAATTTATCAGACGGTGCCTTTCTTCCTCCTCTAATTTCCTCCTCTTCCTCCTCGTCCTCCTCGACCACAATCTGCTTGCCAACCCTCAAAACGCACTGATTCGCTTTCACACTTCCTTCCTCATCTTTCAGAGTCACCTCAATCGCATCAAACGTTCTCCATATGGCATATTTGGGATATCCATTGATATAGAATCGACTCTTTTCTTCCACTCGATTACTCGCGACATCTTTGCCTCTCGACGCGACGATGATTTTTTTATTTTCGTCAACGACCCCGACGACGTTTGTCGTCTCCTGGTCGCAACGCGTGTTCTCACACAGCAGAAGCAGAAGAGTGAAAACGAACGGGAAAATCAATGTTCCTTTCATTTGAACGCGCGGGTGTATCTACAGTGAAGCGCGTCTCCTTTTTTTGCTTTTTTTTTGCTGGCCTTTTTCCCCTCCGCCTTCGAAAAAGCAAAAAAAAAGAGAAAGAACAAACGAAAAAATTGAGTTGTTGTTGTTGTTGTTGTTGTTCGCTTTTTCAACCTGTTCGGACACAAAAAAAGAAAATTCCTGTTTTCTCTCCCTTCCTTGCTTTTCTTTCTTCTGTCATCTGTCGTCGCACAAGTAAAAAAAAAGGTCTCGATTTTTTGGCCAAATCAAAAAAATCTATCGAAAAAGAACATTTTGAGGCGTCGGTCGCGTGGATCGAAATAAACTGATATCTTTTCGCTCGGGGTGGTTTTTGCGGAAGAGAGAATTGGAGAGAGCACACGGCACCACTTTGTCGCCTTTGCCTCGAAGAGCACACGCACTCGAGAGAGATAGAGAGATAGAGAAACTCGCTCTTTCTCGTAAAGAAAAGACGCGCGCGCGACCGTTTTTTTTTCCCGTTAACCGTAGAGCATGAGCGGCACGCAAGCGGTGATGCGGTCTGCAACCGCGATCCATTGTGCTACTAATCAGCAAGGTCAAAAATCGACTTCCTCTTCTTCCTCTTCTTCTTCTTCTTCTTCGAGAAGAATCCCAAAATCGTTCAATAAAATCAACAACGAAGCCGGTAAAGAT
>MDTG01225414.1_pt1 | contig 42113 bp, 42 predicted proteins | sample 811421 | NCBI WGS metagenome assembly MDTG01 (sample SAMN05326645, study PRJNA326480) | marine metagenome | isolation source: seawater | place: Pacific Ocean: South East | collected 2011 | reverse complement strand
CGAACCAAATGATCTGAAGCTGCTTTAGAGGCAGAGTAGGGAGATCTTGGGTCATAGGCAGTGGTTTCTGTAAAATAGCCATCTGAACCAAGGCTTCCAAAAACCTCATCAGTTGAAATATGGTAAAAGCGTTGTTGATTTGCATTATTACCCCAATATTGGCGGGCAGCTTCTAATAAATTATGGGTTCCTAGGATATTAGTTTTAGCAAAAGTAAATGGATTTCTGATGGAATTATCCACATGAGTTTCTGCTGCTAAGTGAACCACAGCGTCAAAATCGTGTTTTTCAAAGAGTACTTTTAGCCCATCAAAATTATTTATATCATCTTTAATAAAATTGTAATTCGATTGGTTCTTACAATCATTTAATAAGGTCAAGTTAGAAGCATAGGTCAAAGCGTCTAGATTGACTATTTTTGTGTCTGGGTAGTTAGTTACCATTCTACGTACTACGTGTGAGCCAATAAATCCAGCACCCCCAGTGATTAAAATAGATTTAAACTTTTTCATTCTCCCGAATTATATTAATACACTCTTCCAATGCTGATTCCCACGGTCGAATATTTAAAGATAAGGAGTTTTCTACAAGCTGAGTTTTCAGGGCTGAATTGGGGGGTCGCATTGCGGCAGTGGGATACTCTGAACTCGGGATTGGTTTTACTATACAATTTGAGCCAATTAGCTCAGTTATTTTTTGTGCAAAACTAAACCAAGTTGTCTGAGGTCCTTGAGCAAAATGGTAGGTTTTGTTTTTAAATAAATCTGGATTATCAAGACAAGATAATACCGCTCTTGCTAGATCAAGCCCATAAGTTGGTTTTCCATATTGGTCATTAACCACTTTAAAAGTAGTCTTGGATTGGCAAGCTTTAATTATCGTTTTGACAAAGTTTTTACCAAAAGGGCTATAAAGCCAAGAAATACGAAAGTTAATACTTAGACAGTTTGCTTTATCTAAATAAATTTCGCCTTCCCTTTTACTTTGTCCGTAAATACTTAATGGGTTTGTTTGATCATCTTCTAAATACTCACTTTTTTTAGTTCCATCAAATACAAAATCTGTTGAAAAATGAATCAGTTTTAAATTATTGGCTTCAGCAATTTGAATTAGGATTTGAATCCCTTCGCTATTTATTTTATTAGCTTTATCAGAATCTATTTCTGCTTGATCAACTTGAGTATATGCTGCACAATTTATGATTCCTTCGAAAGGATTATTTTTAAGAAAATTTGAGAGTGTTTGTGCTTGGGTGATATCAACTTTAGATTGAGATGCAAATAAGAGTTGATATTGAGGAAATTCAGATTGAATTGAATGAAAACACTTCCCCAACTGACCTTTTGAGCCGGTAACCAAATAACTAGGCATACAAGTCTTGATTATAATCAAAAAGGAGAGCCTTACTCAAGCTAGGGTGATTTTGGTCTTTTTCTGACTGTACCCATTCAGCTTTTGGTAGTTTCCAATCAATATCCAAATCAGGATCATCCGAAGCTATACTTCCTTCTCTGTCGGGCTGATAGTAATTGTCAACTTTATACATAAAAATGGAGTCTTCACTAAGTGTAATATAGCCATGAGCAAAACCTCGCGGAACAAAAAGTTGTAACTGATTTTCGGCACTCAATTCTTGACTAAAATACTTCCCAAAAGTGGGTGATCCTTTTCGGACGTCCACAACAACGTCTAAAACAGCACCCCAAAGAACGCATACTAATTTTGACTGGCTAAAAGGAGGTAGTTGATAATGTAAACCTCTTAAAACACCTTTTTTTGAAGTGGTGTAGTTGTCTTGACAAAAATTTATTTGTCTACCTATTAGTTTTTCAAAAGGCTTTTTTTTATAAATTTCCATAAAACTCCCACGAGTATCTTTATATAATTGAGGCTTTAGGAGTAAAACTTCTTTAAATATAGTGGGGATGGCTATCATCTAATAGGATTAATTTATACTTTATTATAAAATAATTTTTGAGGTAAAATTAATTAAATTTTTAAGCTCTAAACTTTTTACACATATCTTAATAGAGTAGACCTGTCTATCTCCTCTTTTTTTAAAAAAGAAACTTGATTGATTCTTTACTTCTAAAAGAGAGTAATTTTATCAAAGGTGTATCATCGTAAAATTAACCCAGAGGTTATTTTCAAACAAAAAAAGTGTTCAAAAATTATTATTAGGTATATCGTTCTATGAGATAGTCTCCATAAGATGTACCCTTGAGAGTTTGGGCTTGATCTATAAGTTGATCTTTATTAATAAATCCCTTTTGAAAAGCTATCTCCTCTAGACATCCAACCTTTAGTCCCTGACGTTTTTCTATGGTTTCGATAAACTGACTGGCCTCCAATAATGATTCATGGGTCCCAGTATCTAACCAAGTAAAGCCTTGTCCTAAGGTCTCAACTTGTAGCTTTTTACTCTGTAGAAAATGTTGATTTATGGCCGTTATTTCTAATTCACCTCTTTCAGAGGGTTTTATACTTTTAGCAACCTCAACTACCTCGTTAGAATAAAAGTATAGGCCTATTACTGCATAATTACTTTTGGGGTTTGTAGGTTTTTCTTCTATCGAAAGTGCAGCACCCTTATCATCAAATTCAATCACACCATAACGTTGTGGATCCTTAACTCTATAACCAAAAATAGTAGCTTTAGCTCCAAATTTAATCCGCTCTACTAGGCCTTCCAATTGTTTAGAAAAATCTAGGCCATAAAAAATATTATCTCCTAAAATTAAACAGACAGGATCTTCACCTATAAATTCTTCACCCAATAAGAAAGCAGCTGCAAGTCCGTTAGGTTTGTCCTGTATTTTATATAAAATTGATATCCCCCACTGGCTCCCATCACTTAATAAACGTTGGTATTGTTCCATATCTTGAGGTGTACTGATGAGTAATACTTCCCGTATACCTGCCAAGAGCAGAACTGATAATGGGTAATATAACATAGGTTTATCATAAACAGGAAGTAATTGTTTAGAGACTCCCAAAGTCACAGGAAAAAGTCTGGATCCAGTCCCGCCAGCAAGAATGAGGGCTTTCATTTATAGTTTTTTGTAAAGATAAGGAGATTCAAACAAGTCAATTTTTAAAGGCTTGAGAGTAGACTTCAAAAGTCTGCCCAACCACTTTCTCTAGGGTAAAATTATCCTCAAAGATTTTTCTTGATTTTCTACCCATCTTAATTCGAAGTTTTTTATTTTCAATTAATAATTGAAGTTTAGATGACAGCGTTACTGCATCTGCTACGGGTACCTTAAAACCATTTTCTCCTTCTACGACAGTATCCTCACAGCCAGGGGCATCAGTGGTTACCACAGGTCTTCCTATCGCCATTGCTTCTAGAGTAGATTTAGGGAGTCCTTCCCTGTAGGATGGTAAACAATAAATATCTGAATCTTGTAGAGCCTGCTTAATTTTATTGGTTTGCCGGTGCCAGATTATAAGATCCGTTGATAGTTTTTGTTTTAGCTCTACTTCAGTTAAGTGAGCAGGATTTTGGAGGTCAATCTTTCCATAAAGATTTAAAGTTATTTTTGATTTAAATTTTTCTGGCAGAAGATTTACCGCTTGAATGAGTTCAATCACCCCTTTGTCTTTGAGCATTCGGCCTGTAAAAGTGATGTTAACTTTTTGTTTCTGTCTTGGAGCTACATAGCCAAATTCCTTGGAATCAACTCCAGAACCTCTTATTAAAGTAAAATTATCTCTGACACCAAGTTTTTTAAACTCATTCAAATCATGAATATTCTGGAAAATATAATGGCTGGATTTTTTTATTAGAATAACTCTAATTAGAGCTTGTAATGTACTCTTTAAAGCGGAATTTCTGTTTTTGGTAAATAAAAATCCAAGACCAGAAATTGCATTTACAATTTTGATTTTTCGATTAAAAAGAAATAAGATATTTGTAAAAAGTATGGGTTTTAATGTAACGTTGTGAATTAAATCTGGATTACAGCCTTTGATTAGTCTTTTCAAGGATATTAAAGCATTAAAGTTTTGGATAATTCCAAGATTTGATCGGTCAAATTTAAAACTTAAAAAATTTATTGAATCGTATTCTTTATCTGGTAACCTATTTGATGCAACAAAAACTTCATCCCCCCTATTTAGCGCTGCATAGGCAATAGCGAGTCTATGAGATAAAAAAAAGTCTAAATCATTTACAACAAAGAGAACTTTCATTTAAATAAGGGATAAATACTGTTTTATTGTTAGTTCAAAGTCCAACTCTTTGCTCATATTCTCTATAATTTTGCTAAATGAATAATTCATGTTTTGCGAATTTATAATTTGATTCAACTCAATAATAAATTCTTTTTCATTGCTAACAGTTTTAGCGAGTTCATAATTTTTTGTCATCAATGAATAATCTCCAGAATTAAATCCTAAAATTGGTGTTCCAACAGCCATCGATTCTGCAATTACATTAGGATATCCCTCCCCATATTTTGAGGTAAACAACAAACATAAAGTGTGGCTTAAATAATCATAAATATTTTCCTTTTGATTGTAAATAATAAGTGAGTTAGATTTCGTCTGAAAATACTTTTTTGTCCAACCCTCTCCTAAAATAACAAGAGATGTGTTACTGAAATTTGATTCAAGATGTTCAAAAATCTTTTTTAAAAATTTTGGGTTTTTTTGAGAATGTTTTCTGCCAATAAATAATAAAAAATTTTTTTCTTTAGGTTTATTAATTTTTTTTGGGGGGGATTTTGCCAATCTGTTTGGGATTACAATTGAATTTTCCCTTTTGAAAAAATATCTTTCATGTGTTGATTTTGACTTCACTGAACAATAAACTATTCGACATTTACTTAAATTAGAATAAATTCCTAGTAATAATAAAAGAAACTTTTGTTTTAATTGGAATATCCCAAAATCACTATGCCGGATGTTCCAATAGTATTTGTTTTTTAAATTGTGTTTGAGGGCAAATTTCCCATAGTAAAAGAAGGTTTTATAAAGCCAACAAATGACAATAGCTTTTGAATTATCATTGAGTAGGTCTTTAAGTTTTGTTGGGGAATTTTTTAAATTATAAATGTCAATTTTATTTTGGATTTTTTTAAAATTAAAATCCTGCTCTGAATTTTCAAGAGTAAATATGGATTGACTAATATTTTGCTGGTAAATTTTTAATGCAATATTTGCTAAAACACTCTCCGCGCCACCATTTTTAAGGTTTGGTATTAGGTGTATTATTTTCATCTATAGCCTTAAATAACCTTTAGAGATTGGATAAATTGATTTGACATCAAAAATGATACAATCTTTTGTTCCAATATTTTCAAATTTCAAGTCAAAAAATTGATTATGCCCCACTGCGATAACAATGATCTCAAAATTTGTATCTAAATTTTCAATAAAATCTTTGTTGTAGAGATTTTTCATTTCATCTTGGTCAGCTACTGGATCGTGTATTTTACATGAAAATTGATTTGTATTGAAAATATTATATAAATCTTCAGATTTCGAATTCCGAATGTCAGGGCAATTCTCTTTAAAAGTAGCCCCTAATATTAGAACATTTTTTGCCTTTATTTCTTTCTCTTTTAACTTTCCAATTATTGTCTGAAAAATAAACTCTGGCACTGATTCATTTGTTTTCCTTCCCGACAAAATAACCTCTGGGTTATATCCAATTTCCTTCGCTTTATAAGCAAGATAATATGGATCAATACCAATACAGTGTCCTCCAACCAATCCAGGCTTAAAATTTAAAAAATTCCATTTGGTAGATGCTGCCTGAAGAACCTCTGTAGTATCTATATCCATCTTCTTAAAAATTTGCGATAACTCATTGACAAATGCGATATTTAGATCCCTTTGTGTATTTTCAATAACCTTTGCTGCTTCTGCTACTTTAATTGAAGTTACAGGATGAATTTTTGCCTTGATAACTTTACTGTAAAGCCTTGATATTATATCTAATGCATATTCATTTGATCCTGAAACAACCTTATCAATTTTTTCAAAGGTATGCTCTTTGTCCCCTGGGTTAATTCTCTCTGGGCTAAAACCTACATAAAAATCTTCGTTTAATTTTAAATTTTTATTTTCCAAAATAGGGATACCAATTTCTTCTGTGGCTCCCGGGTAAACAGTTGATTCATAAATGATAAAGTCTCCTTTAGAAATGATAGAAGAAACTGACTCTGTCGCTTTTATTAGATGTGACAAATCTGGATTTTTATTTTTATCTATTGGCGTAGGCACTGTCACAATATATACGTTGCAATTCTTTAATTTCTCCAACATAAACGTAGCTTCAAATCCATTTGCTAAAACTTGTTGAAGTTCACTTCTGCTGATTTCATTCGTGATGTCTAAGCCATTATTGATTTGAATTATTCTATTTTTATTTATATCAAATCCAATTGTTTTAAAATTTTTGGAAAATGACACTGCTAGTGGAAGTCCAACATAGCCTAAACCTATTACGCCAACCTCAAATCTCATATTATTTATAATAGCTTAAATACCACGACACAAAGTTATCTATTCCTTTTTGTATAGGAGTATTTGGTTTATAATTTAAATTCTTGTTTAATAAATCTATATTGGCATAAGTCTTTGGTACATCACCAGGTTGTAAAGGCTTAAAATTAATTTGAAATTTCTTTTCAATAGAATTTTCAATTGCATTTATAAACTCCATCAGTTTCACAGGATTGTTATTCCCAATGTTATAGATTTTGTAGGGTGCTTTTGTTGGATTTAATTCACTTTTTTGTGAAGGGCTAGATGCTGGATTTTCAATTACTCTAATTACTCCCTCTACTATATCATTTATATAGGTAAAATCTCTTAACATTTTTCCATTGTTGAACACATCAATAGCTTTGTCTTCAATCAAAGCCTTAACAAATAAAAAAAGTGCCATATCTGGTCTACCCCAGGGTCCGTATACCGTAAAAAATCGCAATCCAGTTGTTTGAATATTATATAAATGAGAATATGTATAAGCTACGAGTTCATTGCTCCTTTTTGTGGCTGCATAAAGAGAAATTGGGCTGTCTGCTCTGTCTTTTTCGCTAAAAGGCAAGTTTTCATTACCTCCATAAACTGAAGAACTTGATGCATAACAAAAATTATTAATGCCGTAATTTCTGCAACAGTCAATTATATTTTGAAATCCAACAATATTAGATCCAATATAAGCAGATGGATTTTCAATTGAATACCTTACACCAGCTTGAGCGGCTAGATTACAAACTGCTTCAATTTTATTTTCGCTAAAAATTTTCTCTATGCTGTTTTTATCAGAAATATCTGCTTTATGAAATTTTAACTTCTCAGATGAATAAAAAGTCCCTTTGTCAAGATTTATTCCAAGCTCACTTAATCGGTCTTTCTTTAGCTTTACATCATAGTAATCATTTACGTTATCAATACCTAAAACCTTATAGCCCTTATCTAGTAACTTTTTAGCTAGATGAAATCCGATAAAACCAGCAATTCCTGTTACTAATATCATTGTTAATTTTATTTAAAAAAACCGTATTTTACAATACAATAAATTGCTCTAAACCCGTCTCTCCACCCAATTTTTTTGCCTTCTTTGTAAGTTCTTCCATAGTAAGAAATTCCAACTTCATAAATTCTTACGTCATTTAACCTAGCTATTTTAGCAGTTACTTCGGGTTCAAATCCAAACCTTTTCTCTTTTAGTGTTAGAGACTTGATCACATCTATTTTGAATAATTTATAGCATGTTTCCATGTCTGTAAGGTTCAGGTTATTCAAAACATTTGACAACATAGTGAGGAATTTATTGCCAATCGAATGCCAAAAAAATAGAACCCTGTGCGGATTACCGCCTATAAAACGAGATCCATAAACAACATCAGAAAAACCATCTAGAATAGGTTTTAAAAGTAAATTATACTCGTTAGGATCATACTCTAAATCAGCATCTTGAATTATTAAAAAATCTCCATTTGAAGCATTAATTCCAGAATGTATCGCTGCCCCTTTGCCTTGATTTTTTTCGTGTTTTAGTAGTTTAACTTTTTGATTTAGATTACTATCAATAAAGTTTTGAATTAATTCAACACTCCCATCCGTTGATTTGTCATCTATTAAAATTATTTCTTTTTTAATTTTGCCAATCAGTTTGACCTCCTTAATAAGGTTCAAAATACTTAATATTGTATTTTCTTCATTGAATACTGGAATTATTATTGATAATGTTTTCAAATCTTCTTATTTACAACTATTGTACTTAACCCGATCTTATTCATAAGAATAAAATCACAAAACTTTACTAGTGGCATAATAAGGTTGTATAGCTTCATATTTGATTTATTAATCGTTTTACGTCTTAAAATATTACCGAATAAATACCATGCAAAAATTCCTAAAAAATTTAAATAATATGCTTTAATATTGACCGTTTCAGTGGGAAATACTTTCATAAGCTGATTTTTCTTATATCTCCTAAAATGACCTAAAATTGTATCAAAATGATTGAATAAAAATGAATACGCGGGGACAAGTATTACAATATGCCCGTCTTTCTTAGTGAGAAAGTTTATAATTCTTAGCGCTAGACAATCATCTTCTATATGTTCAATAACATTAAAGGCATAAACAAGATCAAAATTATTTTTCAAATCATAATAATCCTCAGCAAAGTTTTTATTATTCAAATCAATATTAACTATTTCACTTTTATTAAACCGTAATGTTAAAAATTTCCGGTATTCAGGATTTATCTCAGATAAAGTTATGTTTTTATTATCCGAAATAAAATTACTAGATATATTGCCTATTCCACTCCCGATTTCTAGGTTTTTAGATCCTATAAACTGTTTTAATTGATCAAAAAAATATAAATTCAATTTATTTGCATGTGACATTGAATTCAATATCTCATTACCTTTCAGATCTCCATCATAATATTTTCTTTTCATATTTTATATTTTATTTTATTAAGGAAGTAGTCATTTAAAAGCCAGATAATAAAAGGAGCAAAAGGGAATAGCATTCTAGATTCAGCCGATAAAAGGAGTGAGATTAAGATGGAAGCTCCCAAAAGTGAAAATTTGAAATAATCGCTTAAAGCTCTTTTTTTAGATATGAAAGTAAATACAGAAATAACAAGCGGAATAAAGAAAAGAGAAAATCTTAGAATTAAGAAAATTAAAAGTAATGGATTCAAATCTCTGTTAGAAAAAGGGAATCTAAAACTTAACCTCCCAAAATTATACATAATATTCTTAAAATATTTTAGTGGGTTTTTTTTGATATTTTCAAATGCTTTTCTTTTGAGTGCATCATCTCTTTCAGGACCATTTAAACCTGAAATTGAATTTAAAAAATCTCCATGGTTTTTCCCAATGTTGTTTTTTTTAGGAGTGGTCGTAAGACTTTTATCATCGATAAAGTCATCTTCTTTTTTTAAGCCCGCTGGAAACCAATCTCCGTATTCATCCTCGTAAAGGGTAGTCATAGGATATAAAGCAGAACCTCCAGAATCTGACCAATAAAAGTATTTACCCGTTAAACTATAAGTATAAAATAAATATGGTGAACAAATTAAATATGCAAATAAGATTAATTTTAATGGTTTTAAATCTTTTAAGTATTTTAGTAAAAAAAGGAAAAGAAGTACGAAAAAAACCACTAGCAATCCATAGACAAAAAGAACTTTAGTTAGCATTAAAAATCCAATTACTAGACCTGCGATAAAAAAATCCTTAAAACGCATTAATCCCTTTGAATCTATTTCAATATTCAGTATCACGGACATAAGGAAAAAAGTAAAAGCTTCGGTCAATAATTTACTGCTGGAATAAATTATAAACGGATCTGAAAATAAAAAAAGGAAAACCAATAAAAAGGAAATATAATTAGTCTTAATCTTCTTGAAGATAAAAAATGTCCCAAAAAAAATAAAAAAACTATTTAATAATTTTAATGCTAGAAAATTGGCTTGCAGCTTTAAAAATAAAGCAAGAATAATAGGATAGCCAGGGCCATTCCATAAAAATCCTGGATTAAGGTTATTAGTGTAATATCCTGCAATCAGATTCTCAGCAAAATTTAAGTATCTTATTTCGTCGTTGGTAGGCTCTGATTGAAATATGATATTAACACAAATCAAAATAAAAAGCACTGGAAGCGAAAAGAGTAAAGACCTGTCTTTTTTAATATTCATTAAATTATAAAATCTTATTTTTACCATCTAAAAAATTTAGAGATGTTAAATTTATACATTGATCCTGGAACTGGGATGATTTTGATCCAATTAATTGTATCTGCCTTTGCTGCTGTTGCATTATTTTTTAAAAGAATTAAAGCATTTATTAAATCCATTTTTAATAAAAAGTGATAAAAGAATTCTCATCTTTAAGAGACCCTGCAGGTTATATTTTTTATGATGATGGTCGTGTGTATAGATCAATATCAAAGACTTACCAAGACGATTACGATTTCCTAAATAATTCAGGACTCTATAAACATTTAGTTGAGTTAAATTATTTGATATCTCATGAGGAATCCGATTATATGATTAGCAATGATGAGCACTATAAAATTATTGAACCAATTAAAATTGATTTCATTTCGTATTCGTATGAATGGTCATTTAGCCAATTTAAAGAAGCAGCTCTTTTAACTCTCCAAATTCAGTTGGAATCCAGTAATTACGGCATGACTCTTAAAGATGCTACTCCATATAATGTACAGTTTGTAAAAAGCAGACCTATATTTATAGATACTTTGAGTTTTGAAAAAATAAAAAATGAAGATTTTAGTTGGTCTCCACTTAAACAATTTAATGAGTTATTTTTAGGCCCTCTAATACTAATGAGTAAAGTTGATATTTCAGCAAATAGCTATCTCAAAACAAGCATAAATGGCATACCAATTAATAAAACATTGGATTTACTTAAATTTAAAAATAAATTTAATCCGTTTATTTTTTTCAATTTGATTGTGCCAAATTTTATATCCTCTAGTAACAGAAGTTCAAAAAATGAGCCCTATAAAAGTTTGAAGATATCTAAAACCCAACATCAAAATATAATTAACTCATATATTGACTTTATTGAGTCATTAAACATTAATAATTTAAAGACTGAATGGGGAAAATATAATCAAGAAACTGAAGATGAAAAAAATGATTACGTAATAAATAAAGAAAAAATCCTTATTGATTTTTTGGAAGAATTGAAACCAAAATTTGTTTGGGATGTTGGTGCCAACGATGGTTACTATTCTAGAATTATATGTAATACTATAGATTATAACGCTAAAGTTTTTTCCCTTGATATAGACCCAGTATGTGTTGAAAATAATTTTTTAATTAATAAAAAAAATAAGTTGAATTTAAGTCCCTTACTCTTCGATATAGCAAATCCTTCCCCAAGTATAGGATGGCTTAATCAGGAAAGAAGAAACATTTTTTCTAGATTGCCAGATTCACAATTGATTGTTGGCTTAGCATTAATTCACCATATTATAAGTTTGAATATTAGAATTGGTGAAATAATAAAATTCTTCGCTAAAACACAAAAATTTTCAATTATTGAATACATTCCTATTAATGATATTAAATGCCAACAAATATTCAAAAGTAGGATAGATCAAATTGAATACCCAGATGAAAGTGAATTCCAGAAAGAAACAGAAAAGTATTTTAAAATAATTAAAGTTGAAAAATTAAATCCTACCGACAGGAAATTGTATTTATTAAAAAAAAATGAAATTTAAGCTGCTGCGTAATACATTATTTATACCAATAATAATACCTTATGTATTATATACCCTATTTGAGCCTGGTATTAGTTTTTTCTCAGGTATTATTTTTACGATATCAATATTCATTATTTCTGTAATTATTGATTTTATTTTCAAAAAAATCCCTGGTTTTGGTAAAGAGGTTTTTCTTGTTTCTGTAATCTGTTTTTTTTATTCGTTAATTCTTTTTAAGGATACACTGCATGTGATACACAATTTAAAATTTCATTACTTTTTAGTTTATCTGACTGGGGGGCTATTAGTGATTTTTTTAAGTTTAAGTATTTTTAAAGTAAAGTATTACAAGAATTTATCTTTATTATTTTTAATTTTTAGTATAACCATTATACCCTCAAAAATATATACTAGTTATTTTAACGAAAAATACATCCTTGATAATTCAAATAATATCAAGAAAAATAATTCAAAAATAATTGGTAATTGTAGTTCTAATAACCCTTTTGAACCAATAGTTTTTATAATCCTCGACGAATTGTCTTCTGTGTTTCAAATTGAAAATAGTTCTGCTGAAATAGAAGACCCCTTAATTAGTAATGAAAAACTTTTTTTTTTAGATAGGATAAGAAGTAATTCCAAACAAACTAAAATTTCATTACCCTCTATCCTTAATTATAATATAAGTAATGATTCTTTAATCAAATTATATGAAAAAAAAGATGAATACCTGACAACAAGTGACGGACTATTAATTGATTTGTTTAAAAACAATTTGCTTAATGATGACTTAAGATCAAGGGGGTGGAAGACACATTCCTTTGGCCTAGTAGATTTTGAGAATGCTGAAGAAAATAAAAATTTTATTCATGAATGGGACAGAAAAAATACAGACTTAATTGGTTCACTTGGCAAATTTGATTTGACAAATAATCTTTTTAGACTATCCATTATTAATTTTTTAGAAAAACGAAACTTTGATCAAAAATTTCCCTTAGCATCAAAAATTAGAACTGATACCTTTAAAGTATTTGACTCAATTCAATTTAAAAGTAAGAATTTTTACTATTTCCACCTGTACATGCCTCATTTTCCGTACCATTATCCTAATGAATTTGAATTTAGAGAGGAAAGCATTGAAAACTATATACACTTTAGAAATTTTACATTGAATAAATTATCTAAAGTTCTTGATAATGATAATTTTAAGAATGTAAAATTAATAATAGCTGGGGATCATGGATACAGGTGGAATGATGAAATTGATCCTTATGAAACATGTGCCTGGTTTTCAGGCTTTAATGACTGTGAGATAAAGAGTGTAAATGTTGTTCAGGATATTGGCTCATTAATTTACAATTCAACCTATTGACCTTTTCATTTGGACAATATAATCTTCAAGTTTTTCTTTTTGAACCCATCCCAACTTTTTAGTTTTTTCGGTATTTAAGGTTGAGTCCATCCTATTTCCTTTTCTTTCTGGAAGATATTTTATTTTGTCACTAAATTTTTTTGCTACTTGATCTATTGAAAAATAATCATCTCCCCCAATACCATAACCATCTCCATTACCTTTTTTCCCAACTAAAATTAAACCAGAAATAATATCCTTAACATGGGTGAAATGTCTTTTTTGAGTTCCTGGTTTTACTACTGTCAATGGAAGCTGTTTTTTATATTGGTATAAAAATTTGGCTATGATTGTAGCATACTTTCCTTTAGCTATTTCGTTTGGACCATAAACATTATAAAAATATGTTATGGCATACTTTAATCCGAACCAATCGGAATAATTTTTAATAAACTCTAAATTGAAATATTTTGAAAAAGTGTATGGTGTAAGCTTTTCACCCTTATTATCATTATAGAACCTAGTACTGCTTGCTGCGTAAACTAATTTTGCATTTTGACTTTTAGAGAAATTTAAAATATCTGGCATTGGATCAAAATTCATCTCCCACACCTTATCAAATTCTTTAAGGCTTTCTTCCACCCTGGAATACTCTCCCAAATGGTAGATCAAATCAATATTCTCTAGTCCAAGATTATTAATGTTTTTTGAAGAGGAATTAATATATCTAACACTTTTTACGTGATTTCGTTTTTCTCCAGTGAAATAATTATCAATTGAAATTATTTCATGTTTTTCTTCTTTTAATACTTTACATAGATTACTACCAATAAAACCTGCTCCACCGATTACTAAAATTTTCATTTACCTGATAATAATTTTTTAAAGATTTTTTCTAAACTTAAAAAGTATTTTTCACCTTTATTATTAATTTTTACAAATGAATACAAATTTTTTGAAATAAAATCCATTTTGTTATAATCAGATAAAAGTACTAAAATCTCTTTTGCTAAGAGGCTTGGATTTATTTGTTTGGGTTTTGCTAATTGCCCTCTTGAATTTACGACTACTTCTGGAAACGGAAGGCTTTTATTTTGAATTAAATTTTTATCAAGATCATCTGTTGGTTCTATAAGCACCCCACTAAAACCATCTTTTATAATTTCAGGAATACCATCTACATTAGCTGCAATTACTGGAACTTTCATTATTCCTGCTTCAATAATTACATTACCATATGGCTCTCTAATTGATGGCACAATTAAAAGATTTTGATTTTTTAAAAACTCATAAGGGTTCTCTATTTTTCCGCGAAAAAAAATATTATTTTGATTGACACATTGATCTCTGAAATATTTTTCAAGTGGTCCTATGCCTGCAATATTAAATTTAAAATTATTTAATTTTTTTGCAGTCTCAATAAAAATATTGACTCCTTTATTTGTATCTAACCTACCAATAAAACCTACATTAATTTCGCTTTCTAATTTTTTTTTGGGGTACTTAATATTGTCTAAAACCCCATTATATATGATCTGTATTTTACTTGGGTCAACCCTAAATTTATTTTTAAGTATTAGCTTCGAAGCCTCTGAATTAACAATAATTACCGAAGATTTTTTTGAATTAAATTTATAAATTTTTAATTTATTTGATTTTATATTCCATGCATTTCCTCTCTCATGAAAAATAATATTAGTCGGATTTATAATTTTAAATAAGTAGTATACCTTTTTACTAGATAGGTTGTTATAAAAATTAACAATTGAGTTTTTAGAACAAAGATGATAACAAAATAAAAAAAAATTAACTGGGTTTTTTAAATACTTAAATTGTATTTCAAGTTGACCCTTATAATTTTTATCGACTTTATGGTTAGTATATATAACATGTCTAAATTCACTACTCTCATTAGCAAATTTAGAAAAAGAAGTAAAAGTTCTTTGTATTCCGCCAATAGATTTGAGAGACAAGTTATGTATAATTGTTGTTTTTATCAATTAATAAAGATTAGTGATAAATAAAACTTATTAAGTTTAATAGTCATGTTTCAGTACGAATTAATTGAGAAGCATTATAATATCAATATTGAGTCGAAATTAAATATTCTTTGAAATCCTTTTTCTTCTTATATAATTTTCACAATTACTTATTCAATTGTCTAAAGCTTTTTATTAAATCTGTCTTTTTTGGGAATTTGGTATATGGATTTTCTATACCAATAAAAGGAATTGACCAAGCTTTTGCGGCATTATAATCTGTCATTGCATCCCCAAAGAAAACACAATCTTTTGGAGAAGCTGAATATTTATCTAAGATAATTTTAATAATTTCTTTTTTTGTTCTGGGAGATCCATAAACTCCTTCAAATAATAACTTTATTCCTTTTTTTTCAATTATATCTCGAATTTCATTTTGAGGAGTCCCTGTGCATATAAATTGCTTTTTTTCTTTATTTTCTCTAATGAAATCGATTACACCCGGTAGGTATTTGGAAGCAACAACTTTTTTTTTCACAATCAATGAAAATTGATTTGCTAAAGCATCAATTTGTTTCTGATTGGCTGACTTTCCCAACAAGGATTCCTGATAATATCGAAATTTTTCGTGTCGAGAAATACCTCCATGGTCCAAATGATATTTTTTTACCGCTTGTTGTATTCCTTTTCCATACGATTGGTATAGTTCAACAAATGCATTTGTTTTTATATTGACAGAATCACATATTACACCGTCAAAGTCAAAAATAATTATCTGGGGAATCTTCATAGTTCAGCAATTACAGTTACTGGTGCTCCATCGACCTTGTCGATCATTAGTGGTGAACAAATTATTTTCTTTGGACTCTTTGTAAGCTTTTCTAAATCCATATCTTCAACCAATAACAAAGGACGATGTCCGCCTAAAAAATGACGGTGAGCAACTCTTCCTAATTCTCTATTCTGGTAGGAGGTTAGGGAAATCAAATCCATACCAATTACACGTAATTGAGGGAACTGATCTCTTAAAACTTGCGCTGATTCAGGAGAAAAACCGGGATTATTTTTCCAGTATAATTCTGTTCCTCTATATTTTCCAAAATCAGTTTTTATAATTATAAAATCGGTTTCGGAAGGAATATGTTTAAAATCATCCATTTTAAAATTAATGATTTGGTTTTTTTTTGCTTTGTATTCGAACAATGAAGGACAATTGAATATCCAAAAAGAAGCCTCATATTGTTCAGAGGTTTTCCCCTCAGCAATAAAATGATTGGGAAAATCAATATGGGTTCCCGAATGATTGTGTAGACAAATAGATTTCGTGTTTGCAGTATCCCCTAAATCAATTTCATTTATGGGGGTTATATCAATTCCATTACCACCACCATACAAAGGCGTTTGATCATTTAAAAAATAAGAAAGATAAAGGTAACTATTGCTTAGTGAATCACTCATTCTTTTCAAAACTTATGGTTTTTTCCCCTTTATCCACTAAATCCTCATAAACCGAGTAAATAGTTTCCAAAAGTCCTTGGCCAAGGTCATAAGAACTTTCTGGGGATAATTTTAAAGCAACTTTTGGTTTGAATGAATATGGTGTCATTTTATAATGCCCAGCCATTTGTCCATCAGTATACTTGATTTCAATCTGATTATTCATGATTTCTTTAATTGTGTTAAGCAATTCCTTAACTTTCATACTTTGCGACCCTGTGATCATAAGATAACTATTTTTATATGTCTCTTCAAGTGATTTTACTGTAGCTTTAGCTGCATCAATGATATTAATATAGTCTCTTATTTCTTCCCCATTTCCTTTCCGGACAATTTTACCTTCAGTTAAAGCTTGTTTCACAGAATTATGAATAAAATTAAAATGATTAGCTCTTTTACCATAAAGTGATCCATACCTAAGCACAGTATAATCTAGTCCATATTCCTCTTGATAATTCTCTATAAAAAGTTCACAGGCTTGTTTGGAGCTTCTATAGAAGGAACCATGAGCAGTATAAACATATATTGAACTTGCATAGATAAAACGTTTTATATTATATTCTTTACAGGCTTCTAAAATATAAATGGTGCCCATTATATTTAGTTGTGCTGTAAGCTCCGGATTATCCCTTGCTTCATTGATATCAGCTATTGCAGCAAAATGAAATACATAATCTATGCCTTTAATAGCCTTTCGGATCGCATTTCTGTCAGATATATCACCTAAAATCATTTTTTGACCGTTAGAAATATGAGGTGAAATTTTGTTGTCAAAAATAGAAACAGCATAACCTTCTTCGATTAAAACATCTGAAACATGGCTCCCTAAAAAACCTCTACCTCCAATAACTAGGGCTTTTTCCATAACTAAAGTGTTAATTGATTAATTAAGTTTTCTACAGCCATCGCCCCTTGTTTTGCTACATTTTCATAGGTTCGTGAGCCAATATGCGGAGTAATCAGAATTTTTGAGTTATTCAAATAAGGATGATATTTCTCAATCGGTTCTTTTTCCAACACATCTGTAAGATAACCCCCTATTTTACCAGATTCAATTTCATTGAGGATATCAGGCTGCTTAACCAGTTCTGCCCTAGCTGTATTTACAATGATAATTCCCTTTTTCATTTTGGAAATCGCTTTTTTATTTATGGTATGACGAGAGTTATCATCAAGGTACATATGCAATGTAATAATATCTGATTTTTGATAAATCTCCTCTACACTGGTCGCATATGAAATACTATAGCGGGATGAAAACTCATGATCAGGAAACTTGTCAAAAGCAATAATATTCATCCCAAAGGCAAGTGCTCTTTTTATGACTTCTTTGCCTACATTACCTGTCCCCATTACACCTAGTGTTTTATCTCCAATATCGTTTCCAATTAAGCGTTTCCAATTGGATTGTTGAACATATTTATGTTCCGGGATTATATTTTTAACATAACTCAACAGTAAAGCAAATACGTGCTCTGCAACGGTTTTTTGATTTACTGCAGGACAATTGGTGACTGGAATATCGTAGGTTTTGGCAGCGTCTAGATCAATTTTATCTAGCCCTGAACCATATTTCGAAATAACTTTTAGTCTACTATTTACTCCTTTTTCAATGACCGCTTTTGTGATTTCGTCATCCCCGCATATAATTCCATCAAACTGATCTATTACAGACAATATAACTCCCTCCTCTAGTGGCCCTCTGAGTTTTGTGATCTCATAACCTGTGTTTGTTAATAACTCATGATGAGGGCCTGGTGAATCCTGAAATGATGTAGAAGTTAAAAGGATTTTTAAAGACATAATTATTAGAATTAAAAATACTTTATAAATATCTTTTAATATAGGGATCCTTTTCCATTAAATTGTTTACCCTTGATAAATCCTCTTTTGTATCCACAGCTAAAGTTATTTCCTTTCTCATAACCATTTTTACTTTTATCCCATTTTCTAATAAACGATTCATGTCAACTGATTCTATTATTTCAAGAGGTGTTTGCTCCATACTATTATACTCAATAAGAAAATCTCTTCTGAACGGAATAATACAAACTTGTTTTAACATAGGCACCTCCTCTGCACCCTTTTTAAGAGAAGGAATCGGCTCTCTGGAAAAGTATAATGCAAAATCATTTATATCGACTACTACTTTAACTTCTGCAGGATCCTTATGCTCTTCAAGTGTTTCAATTCGTTCCATCAAGTTTGTGATCTGAATATCGTCTGAAAATAATAGTGGTTGTACAGAAGCACAAATCATATCAGGAGTAACCATAGGTTCATCCCCTTGAATCATGATCACGATATCAACTTTTTCCCCTGTAAAATCCTCTATTGTCAATAAAGCTTCTGCCGTTCTATCTGAGGCTCGTTCATGATGATTACTCGTCATAATAGCTTTACCACCTATGCCTTCTATATAAGTTTTAATTTGTTCATCACATGTAGCCACATAAACCTCTGAGAGAATTTCACTCATTTTAGATCGATGATAAACGTGTCCTATCATAGGCATTCCTAAAATATCTGCCATGGGTTTGTTAGGAAGCCTACTGGAGGCTAATCGAGCAGGTATGATTCCGATTATATTCATTTTTTATCTTTCAGTCTTTGCATTTCTTTTCTTGCTATACTTCCTAGAAAGAGAGTATCTAAACTAAATGCAATAAAATTATATCCTTTATTTATTTTTTCTATTATTAAAGAATGGTCAGGTTCAATTACATGATACCCAACATATTTATTTGAAGAAATCGCAATTTTTTCATAACTAATTAATGCTTCTTTTACTTTGGGATCGTTCCATTCTCCTGGCTTTCCTATTGACCCGGATAAATCATAAGGGCCAATAAATGTTCCATCTACTCCATCTAAAGCAACAATATCCGATAGTTGGTCAATTGCATTAATGTGTTCAATTTGTAAAATTAGAGTTAGGTCTTTACACAAATTGTCTTTATAATGTTCAAATGAAAAGCCATAGCCTTGTGCTCGCGAAAGTCCTACTCCACGCTTCCCCATGGGTGGGTATTTAAATGCGGCTACTGCTTTTTTTGCTTCCTCTAATGAATTAACTGAGGGCACGATAATTCCATCTGCTCCCGCATCTAGGATTCGCTTCATTATTAAAGAGTTATTTTCGCCTATACGAACGAATGCTTTTAACCCTTTACTCTGTATAGCAAGAATAATTTGTTTAGCTTCATTAAAGTCGATGACGGAATGCTCCATGTCCACGCATAGCCAATCAAAACCAGCGTCAGCCATAATTTCGGCAATTTCTGGGTTATTTAATGTTAGCCAAGAACCAATTTTAGTCTTCATAATTTTTTTCTTTATGGGTTAAAATAAATGTTTGAAAACCTATTTTTTGATGGATAACTCTCTCATAATCAAATTCTATTTTTCTAAAAAAATAATCATATTGATATAAGGAATAATGTATATCTCCTTTCTCAATTGAGTAAGGAAATAACATTCCATATTCGGGAATAAAAGATCTGATACTCCGATAATTATTGCTTAAACAAAATTTTATGAAATGTTTTAGTAATCGCTTAAAATATTTTTTTTTTGAGTAAAAATGTTCCCCACAAATTATAATTTGACCATTGCTTGAAAGAAGGTTTTTTAATGTTCTCAAAAGGGCTAATGGTGATTCGATATGATGGAATGCCTTTAATAAGTATATAATATCAAACTTTTCATCAGGTTTATAATCAAGTACATTACCACAAATTAGCTCTATGTTTGATTTAATTTTAGTGTGTTTGATGGATTTTAAAGCTAATTTGTGAATCCTATGTTTTGAAAAATCAATCCCAACAACTTTATCAAAGTTTTTTTCTTTTAAAGCATTGGTTTCAATCCATAAGTTTCCACAACAAACACTTAAAAAAGAGTTGACGTCTTCATCACCTTCACTAAGATAATTTGATAATTCTTCAATAAAAAAAAATTGCTCTACTGAGTTTTCTAGTGCTGATAAATCATAAAAAACCTTTTTCTTCTCTAATTCTTCATTATTCCAATAATCATATGAGATATCATATTCCATTTTATTTTTTAAACATTTTTTTATAACATTCATTTGGAATTATACCTAAGAGTTTCAATTATTTATCGGCTAAAATCAGTTTTTACGTATTTGCAATTTACATAAAATTAATGCTTCATTCTTATATTTTTAGCAATAAAGGTTCCTAATCAATATAGGCTATTGTTAATAACGGATTTGATAAATTATCGTCTAATAAAGGAGACTCATTTACCCGATGACCAAATGCTAACAATGAAGTTTTAATATTTAATTTTAACGCCTCTCCTCCCACAGAACTATAGGTAAAAATAACTTCTTCCACCTTGTTTAGGTGGAAGAGAAGGCTCTCATTTGCAAGTTGTAAATTTGGATGATTTACTGCTCTTATCCTTTTTTTATATTTCACTGTATTTACCATTGGGTGAAGCTTCACCCAGACCTTTTTATTTTGATAAATATTGGTATTTAATGCATATTGAATAATTTGATCTGAATCATGAAGCCCCCCTGCTAATAGACATGTGTTTTCTTCGACTTTATCTCTTTTTATAAACTCTAAATAGTTTAAACGATTAATCTTGGGAGAGATTAAAAGATTTCTATAACCATAAGAAGCATATATATTTTTTGAAGCTTGATCCTCACATATATTTATCTTGGGTAATGGGACATTAAATAAATAATTTTTCCCTTTTGATTCTGAAGGGCTCAAGGCATATAATAATTTTCTTTTTGCAATTGGGCCATGCTGAAAACCGGTAGACTTAACGTTTGGAAAATAAGTGTTAAGCACGTAAGAGATAAAACGACCCGATACAAATTCATGCAAATAATAAACTACCTGACTAGGATTGTGAGTATCAAAAGCTGTTTTATACGCATTTAAATACATTAAAAGCCTGGGAATCTGATGTAATGATAATTTTAATTCTTTTTTTATTTGAAAGCTTAAATCAATCCCATTAACTACGTAAGATTTATTTAACAGAGGTTTAAATTTTTTTTTGTAATGAAAAAGGTTTGAGAAAGCACTAAAAAAATCTTTCCAATTTAGATAACGATCAAGAAGAATATATCTTTCTGATGGGGTTTTTCTCAACCTAGATAACGTACTGAAAAAAGCAAGAGGTTTAAGTGATTGGTGAAACCCATCAGAAATAATACTAAGTAAAAAACTATCGTTAGAAGAAACTAGTGTTCCATATTTCTTGTGATTAAAATCTTGAGTAAAATGCTTAGGATATTGGGCATAAAAAAATTGATTTACCTGCCTATTTGTTTTTCTAAATATTAACTTAATGACAACTAAATAAAGAAAACTATAAAAGAAAAATAGGTTAAACTTTCCACTTCTTATATATTGTTTCGAAGAAGGTTTTAAATAATCATAGGAACTAATTTTAATTTTTAAGTTTTTTCTTAGTTGTACTAATTCTTCATTAGAAAATCCGATAGTATATATTTTTTCAAAAGTGTTTTTATTTAAAATTTCTTTTAAAATAAGTTGATGTAAATAATCTGAATAAGTCGAAAAAAACTCAGAACGTTTGTTCGAAAAAATACTCAGAAAATAAAGGGAAAGATTATTATTAAATACCAAATCATTTTCTAGAAATATTTGATTCTGACTATAAATAAAATCCAAATAAGATTTTTTTTCATCTAAAGCAATGGTATGTAATTTCCTGGCATCGTTGAGACATGAAATTTCAGAACGATTAATTGTACCTTGATTAAAATTATAAAGGACATGGCTAACAGCATCAATTTCTCCATCAAAAACATCCTTTTTAAGGTTGGTAATTATGAGCTTTTTTTTCTTTTTCATTCCATTGAGTAATCTTTCAAAATATCATTGATTACTTTATTTGTTGAATGTTTATGGGTAGAGTAGGTATCTGTATAGGAAAATCGTCTTGATTTTATCTTTCCAAAATTTTGAGCAATTTGTTGATTGATATCCTGATCAAAATTAATTTTTATATAATATGCGTCATACTTAATTTTCAACAAAGCTTTTTTAGCAATCTTTCGGTTACCAATATCAAAAAAAAATACTTTGTTTTTAGTGGCCAAGGTTTCGGTTAATGCTGTGGATAAATAGTCAAAAATAAATCCATCATAATCATTAAAACATTGATCTAATCCTTTTTTTTCTATTAATCCCTCTGATAAAAAATCATAATCTAAAATTGTTTTCGGATGTGCTTTTAATTTAAAATTCATGTTGGCTTTACTCAAGTAATCTAATAATTTTTTTTGCCAAGCTATATAATAAGCGTCATAAAAATTACGGTAAGGGGCATATGTCTTATATGAACTTAAGCTTGTTGGGACGTATAAAAAATTTTCTTTGATCAATTCATGAGTTCCTGTATTTCTTAAAGTTTGAATACGCTCAGATGTTCTGTTAATCACTTTTGGAGAATTTTTTGATTTCTCTTTTTTAAATTGGCCATAATCAATGAAGGTTGAACAATACCATTTTTCTCCATAATTAAAAACAGGCTCTTTAAACAATCTAGCACTTGCATAGCCGTGGCCAAAAGAGTAAACCTTTTGATTCTGTTTCAAAAAATTTGCTGCATTGATTCTGGATTCAATTTTTGTAGTTGTACCAGTAAAAAGTATCCCTTTTTTATCAACTGTCCTTTCAGAAGTATTAAAAAACTGATTACAATAGGTAAAAAAGCAATCCAAATGATCCTGAGTTAATGATAAATTTAACTGCTTATTGATCTCCTTTATGAGTTGGTTAAATTCTTCTACTTCAAATTCTTTGAGTGTGAGTTGGTTTTTTATTGAGAACCTAATTTTAAATTTAAAAGCATATTTAAGTAATACCTTAATTTCTTCTCTTCTCAACGTTGGGGAGATCCATATTTTTTTTTTAGACCAAAAATTTAACTGAAATAATAATAATAATACCCTTGATGGAAAGTTTCTTGATTTGTCTTTCAAAAAGTGCATTTTAGGCTCTCTAATAAAAGTGTTGTTAGCAAAGGGTAATTCTGCTTTTTCACTGTCATTTTGGTTTGTGATTTGACTAATATAGGTCGAGGTAAAAAAGCATACCAACTCATGAAAAAACAGTTTGCATAGATTAGGAGTTTCTCGATTTTCATTTTCAACTACATGTGCATTGAGCAAATCAATACAGTGGAAACCAAACTTATTGATTGCCTCTTGATTTTGATGATGTTGTTGAAGGATTAACATTAATTAAGCTTTTACTATTTTTTCGATTGCACCCAAAATATCTTTCATGTCTTCAATCTTGTTGGGTAATCGAATATGTTCATTTATTATCATTTCTTTAGTGTGGAGACGTTCTGCATTGGAACATCTTCCAGCTTTATAATCCATATTTAATTTTTTATTTTCGACAGCATTAAATGGATATCCATGTTTAAAAAGTTGTTTTTCCTGGTAAATCGGTTGGAAATATAATGGCTTAACATATCCTTGAAAAAAAAGAAATCCTTCTGCATTTAAAGCCTTGATAAATTCATCTCTGCTTAAATTACTTTTTTCGGGGATAAAACGCATTGGAAATACATAGTAGGTCGGTTTACATTTCTTTTTTGGGTCGCAGATACAATGACTGCATTCTGGTCGTCCAATCAAAGGCTTAAGAAAGTCGTATTCGGCTAAACCATTGGTCAAAAATTCAACCATTTTAATTCTCCCAGTGTTGAGTTCATTTAATTTACTTAATTGGACAGAAGCTACAGCAGCAAGAATCTCCGTCATTCGATAATTATAGCCGGCAATATTTGTAATGTTTTTATATCCTGCAGGACCAACAACTGCCTCTCCATGATTTCTAATTAGTTTTAATCGATAGGCAAACTCATATTTATTTGTGACACAAACAGCTCCTTCTCCTGTCTGAATGGTTTTATTCACATTAAGACTAAATACGCCAATATCTCCAATGGTTCCTACAGCTTGACCTTTATAATAACACCCGTGTGCTTGAGCGCAATCTTCAATTACTTTGATTCCAAATTCATTGGCGATAAGCATAATTTCGTCCATTTTTGCTGGAATACCAAATTGATGAACAACAAGAATTGCTTTTGTGTTTTTTGAAATGCTATCACGGATAGAATTTGGATCTAAACACCCTGTTTCAAGCTCAACATCAGCAAATACCGGTATTGCACCATATATTAATGGAGCAAGTGCACAGGCTGTCATGGTGTAGGGAGATACAATTACCTCATCTCCATACCCTACTCCTAGGGCTCCAACTGCAGCAAACAATCCTGAAGTAGCACTATTCATTGAAATTGAATGAGCTACATTATAGTAAGCACACCACTCTTTTTCAAAGGTTTGTACAAAAGGGCCCCCCTCAAATGAAAAAGGGTAGTCTGGTGTATGAGAGCCTTCAAATAAAGACAAATATCCTGAATCAAAAACCCGCATTACTGCCTTCTTTTCTTCTTCTCCCGTTGTAAAATTATCCAACCATTTTTTTTCTGGACTTCTGTACGAAGTGCCTCCATTAATAGCAAGATGATCATTTTTTAAGTTAATTTTCATAATACGGGAATAGTTTTAAATACGTTTTCATGGTCATATCTATATTGGTTAAAGAATACTCATTAAGTGATTTGTTATTTTTAAAAAAATTTTCCACAACTTCAATAAGGGATTCCATGTTAGATTTCTTTTTTTCTTTCAAAGAAAAATTAAGTGGCTTAATAATATTTTCATTCAAATAATTGATTTGTTTCTTTTCGATGGTCAAACGGTTTTCAAAATCTTGGAAATGTATTCTCCCTTTTGTAAACTTAAAATCCATTTCAAAAAGCTGATAATGCTCTTCTGGGTTTTCATGAATATTAACCACAAACTTGTTGCCAAATATAATTTTAACATCTGTCCATTGGACTCCTGCTAGGTCTACTTTGGAGGGGCTTATTTCTGTGGTAAGCCCTTTTATTTTTTTGTCCATCAGATAGACTAGCGTATCCATTAAATGGATCCCGTTTTTTTTCCAACTCCCATAAGTATAAAAGTCCACACGAAATAAATCTCCAAAGGTGTTTTGTTGGATTTCCTTTTTAAGCTGATAGAAACGCTGATCAAAACGTCTGGAATGATTTACAATAACCTCAACCTTTTTTTCTTTTGCTACTGCTTTTAAATGTTGAAATTCATTCCATTTAAAGCAAATTGGTTTTTCTACAATGATTAACCTTGGTGGATTTGCTAGTGAAAGAAGTTGAGAAACAATGGCGAAATGAGTATCATCTGGGGTTGCCACAATGACAAATGATGGATCTTCTCTAGTAATTAATTTGTCAAAAGAGGATTCATGCTCGGCAATCTTAAATCTTTGTGCCAAAGAGGATGCTTTTTCAATATCAATATCTACACAAGCAACTAATTCTAGTGTGTTATTTCTGTCAATTGCGGCAGCATAACTATAAATTTCTTTAGATGCCGCTGTTGAATCCGGAGTGTCGTAAAATCCTCCTATTTTACCACAGCCGATCAAAATTCCTTTTATTTTTTTCTGAATTCTTTCCATCTTCTATGTACAGCTGAATTTAGTTGAATAATTTCTGGTCTAGCGTTGGCTAATTTGATTAAGTTTTGCATTGTAAATGCTTCCCCATATTGGTCAATGACAAGTGTTATCAATGCAGATAGCATTTTAAAATCGTCCTCTGTATCAATTTCAAAATAAAATTCGGGATAATGCAGAGCTGTTGGGGCTTCTAAATTTACTAGCGTAAACTCATTTATTTTGTGAATATTTGGCCCCGTGTGTTCGCGAAGAGGATCATCTTTGTCTGTTGTTTTTTGGGCTTTTTCAAGGCAAAATGCCTTGTATGCAGTCACTTCTAAACCGGGGGGGTAAGTTGTTTTCAGCGCTGTTGAGACATAGTCTACTTTTTCATAATTTTTGATTAAATAACCTATTGTCTGATCTATTAAATAGGGATCTACAAATGGTGAATCTCCATAAAATTCTAAATGGATATCCGCATTTGATCCCTGCATTGCATGACAAACACGTGCTAAAACATCATTTTCACTACCTCTATAACAACTGACTCCTAAACGATAGGCTTCTATTTCTAATACATCATCTTGAGATTCAGTGGTAGTTGCCACAACGATTTCATCGATCAAAAGACTTCTTTTTAGTCGTAAAATTTGCCATTCAAGAATTGACTTTCCTGCAATTATTTTGAGGGGTTTACCGGGTAATCTTGAAGAACCCATTCGAACTTGTATCGTGGCAACTATTTTCAATGGTAGAGTTTAATTTGAGCTAGTATTCTTTTTAACGAATCTTTAAATTCAGGGTAATTAATTTTAAAATTAAGATGTTTTTTTTGACCCATTAACTCAATAAGCTCTATGTCTTTCAACTTATAGGTCATTCCCAATTGATTTCCTATAAACTCATTTTTTGCGTTGGGGCGATAGCTGTAAACTTTTCTTCCTTGTAGCGCCAATTCTAAAAGTAATATAGAATTCATTCCTATATAACAAGCCGCTGCCGGTAAATCCACTTTCTTTTTGGTTAAAAGCCTTACATTGTTGACTTTTGATAAGTAGGGCTGATATTTCTCTTTAGACTCACTTGGATGAGGTTTAATATATAAAATTAAATTAGTTGGTTTATTGAGCAATAGGCGGCTTAAAACTTCAAATTCATCAAACCCATATGAAGGTTTAAGATCAATTTCTGATGATTTTATTTCCTCAGAAATAAAAATTACTTCATCGAAACAGGTAGTAGAATTTGATTTGATTGTCTTAAATTTTTCTAGGACAGGGTTTCCCACAACCTTTATCAACTGCTCTTTAATATTCATTTCTCTAAATGATTTCTTTGACCACTCATCAATAACCCAAATTTGATTCGGAAAAACCCCTTTTTTAAAGTTTTGAATTCTGAGGTTAAAATTTGTCCAATGGTCTATAGCTAAAATTGAAGGTATAGACATTTGATTTGCCCAAGCAAAAAATTTATATTCCGCAGCAGATTTATCTAATGTGCTCCCGCAAATGACTATACGTACGTTATTTTTAAAAAGACTATTGTTAAAATCTGTGCTTGAAAGATTATAAGCTTCAAAAGTTGGTTTAGATCTTTCAGTTGAAACACAGACAAAAGGAATTTTAATTGCATTTGCTACTATTGATAAATATGCTGCAGGGCCAGCATCTGAAGCACAGAAAATTATCATTATAATTTGATTTTCGATGGAGCTTTCAGCCAGCCTTGAATCAGGTCATATGACTGATTATTAATTACAAAACGGTCTGGTAAAGTCATTTTAGGATTCATTCCAATCTTCTCCATTACTTTAATCATTCCTAAATTAGAGGAAGCTGTACCACAGCTAATTAATTTTAATTTTTCTTTTTCAAATAAATAAGGAAGTAAACCTTTTATTGCTTGAAAAGCTATTCCTTTGCCCCAAAACTCTTTCTCTCCAATTAAAACAGTTATATCTCCATATTCATTATTTCGGTCAATAGAAACACCGATATTTCCTATATGCTGAATAGTTTTATCTGAATTTTTAAATTCTATAACTAAAAATAAATTATCACTTCTTTTTTGTTGATTAAAGTATAGCATACAACTTTTAATGCTATGTTTTTTATGTCTTTGCTCAGAAAATTGAACTACTTCTGGGTCATTTAACCAACCTACATATTGAGGAGTTAAATGATGTTCCCCAAAGGAAACAATTCGTAAAGTTTCATTTTCAAAGTATGTTTTATTCAACCCTATTGACTTTAATCATTTTCCATTGCAATTGTTCATCTTCTTCAAGATCTACAAGTAGTTTTTTCCCAATCACCAAATCAATATCTTTAGGGCTTATTCCTAAAGCAGGACGTTTGAAAGTTAAATGCTCTTCATTCAGTATTGTTCCTTCTTTAAGTGCTTTAGTGGTTACCAAGCTTCTTCTTGCATTCAAAATAGCTTTATGTTGAGTCGTAAGGTTGTCAAAATCGTCAGACTTATATAATTGATCTAACAAAGACATCGTCGAGGTAAATTTTTTTAAATCGTAAAAATCCATTGCGTGATAATGATCATTGCCAGGCATCGTTTTATCAAAGGTAAAGTGCTTTTCTATAATTTTTGCACCTAATAATGCTGCTGAAACACAAGGAATCATTTCTTGAGGTAGAGTGTGATCGGAATAGCCTATTATATGGTTCGGAAAATATTCTTTAAGTTCTCTTATCTTCTTCAATCGAGCATGCTCATTAGGTGTTGGATAATTCAATACACAGTGTAAAAGGGATGAATGAACTTCATAGGGAGCAATCCAAGAAACTGTCTCTTTGATCTCCTCAAATGTACTTGCCCCAGTTGATAAAACAATTGGCTTTCCAAACTCACAAATGTATTCAATAAATGGTTTATTAGTCAAATCAGATGATGATATTTTGAAAACATTCATTATATCATTTAAGAAATTAGCAGAAGTAATATCAAAAGGAGTAGACATAAATTCAATCCCTACATCGTCACAATAGTACTTCAATTCTTCAAACTCACTTTTCCAAAAATTATCGTGCTTTTTGAATAATTCAAATTGACTAGCAGTAGGTTCTTTTGCTAAATCCCAGTAAGCTGGGGAATATTTAGATGCAAGTGTTTCTGCTTTATATGATTGGAATTTAACTGCGTGAGCACCTCCTGCTTTGGCCTGATCAATCATTTGTTTTGCCTTCTCCATTGAACCCTCGTGATTTACCCCTATTTCCGCGATAATAAAGGGCATTAACTGTCCAGATTTTTTTGATAAGTATTCTAAATAATTCATAGTTTGGAAACCAAAAATTTAAATTGTTTTTTGAACAATGGCAATATATTTCTTATTGTGACTATTTGACTTAGCAATACGTTTTAGGTAGAGATCATATTTTATTATACCCCTTTTTTTCAAGTTTTGTAAGGTCAAATAACTTTCATTTGAAGTGTATTTTCGGTTTGATTTAGATGTCAATATATCGTCAACCAATAACTTCCCATTATCATCTAATAGCTTTAGGCTCGATATAATATCAAAAGTTACTTGCGGGTTTTTATGATCTCCATCAACCCAAATTAAATCAAAACTTTTTTTTGTATAAAATTTATCCAAAAGGAAAAAACTGTCCATTTCTTGAAATGTTATATTTTCTTTGTTGAGTAGTAGATTTCTTTTTTCAATAAAGTCATTTTTAATATATCTACCATAACTATTTATGAACTCTTCTTGATTACTTTTTAAATCAATCGTTAGAATTTTACTAGGAAAGTAAGAGGAAAGGTGATTTACAAATTTTGCGTCAAAAGTACCTATTTCAAGGAAATTCTTGTATTTATGTTCTTGACAAATGAGGTAAAATAAAATGAAGTGCCAAGATATATCTCTATCTTTTACATCAATATTATGAGCATTTAATTTTTTTTCAAAATCTTCGATTAATAAGTTGTTTTTTTTAAGAGTTTTAATATTAAAATCAAAATCTACTTTAAGATCATTTTCAGAGTAAAAAGACTCCTTTATTTTGTAATATATTTTTAATAATTTATTTTGAATTTTAGGTATCATTAGAACATTTGATTTTTTTTGAAAATATAATTATATATCTCTTCTTTTTTACTTGTAGGAGTTTTCATATCTAAATAAAACCCATTTGATCTTAATAACTCCTCATAATGTTTGGAATCTCCTGTTATCTCAACCAAAATACTTTTTAATCTTAAGTCTTTTAAGTGTTCACAAAGGCCTGTTAAAATTTGAAATTCAATACCATCCACATCAATTTTAACATGATTAGGAAAAACATTTGACTTTTTGATAAATGATGATAAACTCTCAACTAAAATTTGTTGTTTTTCAATTACTTCAAAAACTTTATTGTTGTGGTCTAAATTTCTATTAAGTTGAGATGTTGAGCTTCCTGGATTTGTTTTATACAGGTTAAAAGATCCAATACCTGGATTTTTATCAAATGCCATACAGTAAGCTTTTATGTTAGTAAACCTATTTAAATTAATATTAATATTAAGATTTGCATAATTTTGGTAATGAGGTTCAAAAGCAAAAACTGAATTAATTTTTGGTGATGCATATAAAGAGTAAACACCAATATTAGCTCCGATATCAAATAAGATGTCTTCTGATTGAAAGCCGTTAATCCAATTAATAGTGTCTACTTCCTTTACTTCAAAAGTATCCGCCCTTATAAGACATTCATAATCGTTTATTATCGAATAGAAGTATTTGTTATAATAAATCTGATTTGTGAAATATTTTAAAAAAAAATATTTAATTCTTTGAAGACTTCTAATTTTCTTTAAAAATTTGATCATAAAAAAAAGAAATTGGTTGTTTATTTATGTATACATGCTTTTGTAATATATCATTATACACTGCTTTTCTGTCCTCTTTTAGTTTTTGTAACATTTCATCTACTTTATCAATTGTTTGATTTTCATTCATTGTGCGATTGAGTATTTCATAGTGATCATAAATCGTTTGATTGGAATGTAAATAAGCTGGATTAATGATTACTTTATTTTGTAAAATTCCCTCAAAAATAATACTGGAGCCAAAACAAATAATTAAATCGTTGTTTCTTATAGATTGACCTGACAAAGTATTTCTTGAAAGCAAATATTCCTTGTATTTATTATATTCCAAGTTTCCCGAACCTCGGGTATGCAAACTTATTTTAAAATCATTAGGTGAATATTTTTTAATAAGTTTATTGATTAGTGATAAAGTCTTTTCTTTATTTACATTATATGACCAATGTGGGGTAAAGAATATTATTTTTGTTTTTTCTTTAGTCTCATTAAAGTGATATTTCATTAATTGATCATGCCAAAGTTTGGAAAATCTCATATTCCCGTTAATGCGACAGATCTCCTTATTCAATCCTTTTTTTATAAAAATATCACGTTGAATAGCATTATTTAGATAATAAACATTAATACGGTTTCTCTTTCTAAAAGATTTTATGTTCTTTTCCCTTCTCGTTTTTTCATTGAACTGATTATTGGTGTATATAAAATACCCATGGGGTAAAGCATAGGTTTTTATTCTTTTGAAAAGTGCGGCCAAAAATAATTGCCCTTTAATTTCCATAAATCTTGGCGTAAACCAATCAAAAATTATTCTCTGTACTTTATTTCGACATAGAAACCAATAGAATGAAATAAAATTCCATTTTAGATATTTCTCTATTTTATTGGTTGAAGCGATACAATAAAAGGGGATATCGTAGGTGATTATCAATCTATTCAAAATTGGAAAATCTTGAATGTCTTTTTTTCCAAACCAAAATACAATGGCCTTATCACCATTTTTTACACTAAACCAAAGTAATGGGGCAATATGGTCTATGTCATTAAATGACTTAAAACAAAATATGCTGGATTTTTTCATTCTTTCCTATTAGAATTAATTGAAATGCAAAAAATGGTATAAGTAAAAGAGCTTTTTTAGTAGAAAATAATTTACTATAAATGAGAAATTGTTTGCTATAAAAAAAGAGATACTCAGTCAATAAAAAATAAATTAATAAATGAATGAAATTTTTGGGTGTAAAGAAATAACATAATGAAGATAGAATAAGAAATCTAAAAAAACATACTATATAAACCGCATAAAAACGATCGATCCCTTTAGAAAATAACAAATATCCTGATAAAGAACCTATACCATATATAGGGATTAACCAGCTTAAAATAAAAAAAGTTCCCCCTATTCCTTTGAAATTTTGTAAAAATTCTAGTTCTAACCAAAAAATTATTTCCTGACTTAAGTATACCAATCCAAAAGAACCAAAATAAAATAAAACCGAAGGGTATATTACATATCTTCTTATTGAAATCGTACCAATTAACAAAAGTGATTCTCTGACCTTAACAGCAAATGGTTTAATCAATTCATCAAGTAAAGATGTCCCAACCTTAATAATAAATAGACAAGAAGCAAAAAGACCAACTTCTTTAAGTGAAAAATAATGCGTAATGAGAAAGCGTTCAAAGAAAACCCATAGTCCATAAATAATAGAAATCCCTGAAAATAAGATCCCGTACTTTAATTGATTAATTGCGTCGCCGAAGGAAAAAATTATTTTAAAGGGATAGAAATAATAAAAAAGTAAAAACATCCCTCCCAAAATTATTGGCTTCACAATTATTGGAGAATAAATCCCATAGAACAAGACAGTAGATAGAATAGCAGTATTGAGAACTAAATTTTGAATCAAAGTTAATTTTGATAATAATTTAAATTTTTTGTTTATTATCATCTCTAATTTTATCATTTTAAATCCCTTTAAAGACAAGAAAGCTAAAGCTCCAAAAATAATTCCTGTTTTAATTATTGAGCTTTTATTGCCTGTAAAAGCAATAAAAATTAAAGCTAGGGCCATTAATGTTGAAATAATTAAATCTAATCCAAAAGCAGCTTCTTTATTTTTTTTTGCTTTCCCCTTATTTGATAAGACATCTACATTATACTCCCTTTGGACGTTATTAAGTAGGCCTATATCAGCATATTTTGACAAAGAAATGATTTGATTTATTACATCAATTAGACCGTATTCACTTGGGCTAAAAACCTTTAGAAAAATACTTCCTTTAAATAAATCTAAAATTTTAGTTATTATACCAACACCCATCAATGAAACCCCTTCTGACAATAATTTCTTTGATTTATTTAAACCTTTCATATAATTATTAAGGGGAAATTATTTTTTCTCTATGCGTTTTTCGTACTTTTTCAACATCTTCTTATTATTTGTCATATTGTCAAGATGTTTCCGATAACGATAAAGTGGAAATTTTAAATTTGTGATAGAGTATTTCATCAAAAAACGATCCATTAACTCGCGTTCCTCACGCCATAATTGCTTTTCATCATACAAACCAATTTCGATTATTTGTTCAATTCGAAACATAATTCCACATCCTATAGGATCTGACTTATGACTATATCGTTTAAGAATTTTTTCACTATTATCTACCTCTAAATAATCACAGCTCACAGCGTCAACATCACTATTCATTTTTAAGTAAAGACTTAAAATGTTGAGGTATTCATAGTGCACATAATCATCAGAATCTAAACGGATTATAAAACGTCCATTAGCTGCTTTTATCCCTGTATTTAAAGCCGTGGGTAACCCTTTGTTTTCGTCGTGCTTAATTAAATTAATATGATCAATATATTTATCTAAAATTGTTAGAGTATTATCTTGAGAACAATCATCAATTACAATAATTTCATATTCATCTAGATGTAAAGATTGATTTAAAATAGACCGTAAACACCTTCCGATAAAACGCTCCTGGTTATATACTGGAATAATTACACTTATTTGTACATTATACTTTGCAGACATTTTTAATACTTTTATAAATATGGGTTATTGATTCTTCCTTAAAATTAATTGTGATAGGCAGAGAAACAGCCTTTTCTATAATTTCTTTTGAGGGTTTAAGATCTGTGGTAAATTTTTCCCAATCCTCATACATCTCTTTTATATGGTCCCATTCAGCTGCAAAGTGCCATGTGTAAGCCTCTGGTAATATTTTTGTAGAAACCCCATTTGACAGTAAAACCTCTCTACACTTAAGTGCTGTTGATTTATCTTTCACGAAAAAGATCAATGCATCTGCTGTGTCAATAAATTCTGCTGGTTTTTTTCTAAAACTTATCGGTAAGTTTTCAATTTGATCTACTATGGCTTTCTTATGCTTTTGATGTGCACTAATAACTTCATCTAACTTTTTAAGTTGTGCTAAACCAACAGCGCCTTGCATTTCGGTCATACGATAATTAAAACCACTACTGGATCGACTATCTTCCCATCGTGGTAATGTAGGGTTATTCTCGTGCCCGTGATCATGATAAGCCTTGGCTAATTCTAATACGTTGTTATCTTTGGCGATAATCATTCCGCCTTCACCAGTAGTAATGGTTTTTGCAAAATCAAAACTGTAGGTTCCTATATCGCCGATAGAACCTAATGGTTTTCCTTTATAATTTCCCCCACAACCCCAAGCCGTATCTTCAATTACTTTAATATTATTCTTAGATGTAATTTGTAATACACTATCCATATCACTTGGAATTCCAAGCATATGTACTACAATAACTGCTTTTGTTTTAGAAGTGATTTTCTTAGAGAGATTTTTGGGATCAATATTTAATGTTTTATCAATATTAGCTATTACTGGCTTTGCACCAACTTCAACAATGGCTTCAACTGTAGCCACAAAGGTAAATGCTTGAGTAATTACTTCATCTCCAGGTCCAACTCCCAAAGCCTTCAAAGCAACCTTTAAGGCTGCAGTTCCAGAACTAACAGCCAAAGCGTCTGAAACTCCCATTCTACTTGCAAAATTTTTTTCAAAATCTCTAACCTTGTATATATTGTTTCTCAATGCATCAAATCCGTGTCGAAATAGTATTCCACTTTTACTAAATAGATTTTGTATCTCGAGATACTCTTCCTTTCCTATAAGTTCAAATCCTGGCATTAATTGTTAGTATTTTTTGAAAAAGTGCAACTACCTTTTCAAAGGTTAATATTGATTTAAAATCTTCTCCTAAAGCGTTTCTTAAAGGCTTTTCATGAACAATTGTTGCTTCATATAACTTTATAAAAGTTTTTTCATTAAGTGGTTTTTTGTTAATCACGGGGAAACTAACTTTATAACGTTCTACGAATCTCTTAAATTCTTTAACTTCGTTTGGATAATAATCTTCCATAGAAAGCATCACAATGCAATTAGAAACACAATGATGACTTCCAAAAACAGAAGAGAGTCCTGCAGAAAAAGGGTGAATAAGACCAACCATACTATTGGCAATTGAAACTCCTCCAAAATAAGATGCAAGCATTAGCCTTTCTCTGTTTTCATCGGATTGAGGATCTTCAGACGAAAATACTTTTCTGCATAAATTTAAAGCACTATGTGAAAAAGTGTCTGATAGTAAGTTTCTAAGATGACCATTTAACGATTCTATACAATGGATATATGTATCCATTGCTGTATAAAAATATTGTTTGAATGGGACTGAAGATGTAAGGTCTGGATCCAAAATAAGTTCATCGTATACTGAGAAGTGACTGTTCATTCCCATTTTAATATTTTTCCGCTTATTGGTCAAAACACATGTCCGTGATGATTCAGCACCTGTACCCGATATTGTTGGAATTCCAATTTTATATACTCCTTTTTGTTTAACTATATCCCACCCTTGGTAATCCTCAGCTATACCTTTGTTAGTTAGCATATTTGAAACTGCCTTTCCGACGTCTAATGTTGCGCCTCCTCCAATAGCAACAATTAAATTAAAATTAAGTTTATTTTCTTTTATCAATTTTGTGTAGGAATCAATTATTTCAACTGTTGGTTCTTCTTTGGTTGAATGAAAAAAAACAGCTCCTGCGTTTTTAAAATTGAAATCTAACTTACCTGTCTCTTTTTCAAAAAATTTATCTATAAAATAAGCGACCTCTCGGTTTTTAAAGCCTAAAGAATCTATTCTAATTTTCAATTGCTTAAAAGCATTTGGATGAAAAAATATTTGATTTATATGTTTTACTGAAGTCATAAGTTAAACTCCTATTTGATATACATTTGACCTTTTTATAAACTCTTTTGAAAATATTCTTTGTCCATCAAATAATAGCGCTGGTGAATTCATTTCTGATTGAACTTTTCCCCAATTATATTCTCTAAACTCATCCCATTCGGTTAGAATAGCAATTGCTGAGGTTCGTTTCATTGCATCGTATGGATTTTTGTGAACTGTACATTGCTTTATGCTTGTTTCAATCTTATCGTCATTATAATGATTTAAAAGCCATAATTGTTTTAAATCTGAAATAATTGTTTCATAACTCACCATAGGATCAAAAATATGAAGGTTAGCACCTTTTTCAATTAATTTTACAGCAACATAAATTGCTGCCGATTCTCTTGAATCATTTGTATTTGGCTTAAAAGCCCATCCTAAAAGAGTAATTCGTTTTCCAGTCAAATCTCCCCCAAAATTATCTATGATTTCTTGAGCAAAACGATCTTTTTGATAATCGTTAATTTTTACCACTTGATGCCAGTATTCTGCTACTTCGTCTAAACCATAAAACTTACAGAGATAAACTAAGTTGAGAATATCTTTTTGAAAACAACTTCCTCCAAATCCTACTGAGGCTTTTAAAAAGTGTGGCCCTATTCGGTGGTCCATTCCTATGGCTTTTGAAAGCTCATGAATATTAGCTCCTGTTTTTTCACATATGGAAGAAAGACTATTTATAGATGATATACGCTGAGCGAGCATAGCGTTTGAAGCCAATTTAGCAAGTTCAGAAGACCATACATTTGTAGTTAAAATCTTTTCTTTTGGAATCCAATTCGAATATATATCAACCAAAGCTTGACAAGCTTTTTGCCCTGATTTTGTTTTATCACCTCCGATTAAGACTCGGTCAGATTTAAAGAGATCTTCTATTGCGGTTCCTTCGGCTAAAAACTCAGGATTTGAAAGAATCTCAAAATTAATACCAGTGGAATTATCCTCTAAAATCTCTTTTATTTTTTCTGCTGTACGGACAGGAAGTGTAGATTTTTCAATTACTATTTTATCTGATTTAGAGTACTTAGCAATGTCTTTTGCGCAAGCTTCAATATGTCTAAGGTCAGCTGCCATACCCGCTCCTTTTCCATCGGTCTTAGTAGGGGTATTTACTGCCATAAAGATCATCTCAGCTTTTTCTATATTCCCAGCGATGTTATCAGAGAAAAATAAGTTTCTGTTGCGAGCTTGTTTAATCACCTCAGCAAGACCAGGCTCATAAACAGGGAGGCTTTCTAAAGGTCCATTCCAATCTTTAATTCTTTGTGAATTAGCATCAACTACGGTAACATTTATGTGAGGACATTTAAGGGCAATAACTGCCATTGTAGGTCCTCCTACATACCCTGCTCCGATACAACAAATATTTTTTATTTTCATTTTATTTTTTTAAAAGCCAGGATGAGGACTGAATCTTAGCTCCAAGTCCCTCAATTAAAATTATTCCATTTTCTTTACATACATTGGCTTCTGGAATAGAATCATTGTTCTGATCTCCACCATTTCCAAAATAAAGCTCATAATCACTTCCGTATTTAAATGCTAAATCCACTAAAGTAACGCACTGGGTTTTATCCCTGTCAATAGAAATTAGCGCTCTATCCACAATTCTAATAGCCTTTACAATAGAAAGTCTCTCATCCTCTTCCATAAAAGCATTACTCCCCTTTAACTGACGTTGCAAATCACTATTTACTATAACCCATAATTCATCTCCTTCAGCTTTGGCTTTTTCAAAAAGCTCTAGGTGCCCTTTATGTAAAGGGTTAAAATATCCCGAGACAATAATCACTTTTGTTTTCATTTAGATTCTATTATAATTTTCTTCAATTGACAAAATAATATCCCGACCAAACTAGCTGCCAGTTTGAACTTTATAAAAGACTACTTTTTCTTGTTCTTTAATTTCAATCCGGTTTTTTACTGCTTTAGAAATCTTTTCTCTCTCACCTTTACAATACTACTTTTTATCTAATTCATCCAAAGTATCTGCTAGAACTCGTTTAAGTAAAATCCATGCTTCTATGCACCCATTTCAACATTGATAAGAGAGTCTTATTCCGGGAGCAACAACTAATCGTCTGACCTTATAGGTAGGATTATCATCTAAAACTAAAAACCATGGCCATAGAAACTCTTTACTTTTTATTGAAATCATTTGTATTTGGAATTGAATAGTACAATATGTTCACGATCAGCTAAAAACTTAGAGGCCAAATAAAAACTTACTTTTCTGCCAATAAGATCTTCAATTTTCATTTCTAGTTGGGTAATGTAATCCATATTAAGTCCCTGGCCAATTAAAAATACTTCAATAAGACCTGAATCATTCCCTTTGGCGTAGTCTCCAACAAGTATAATTTGATCTACATCTCCCATTCGCTCTAAAACAGTCTCTACGACATCTTCTAAACCAAGGTGTTTGAAGACCACTTTTTGCATTACTTCAAAAAGAGGGTGTTCGATATTGGCCCTGTACTCTACCTTATTATCTACTTTAACTTTTTCTAAATAACCCGCACCTTGCAAGTGATTGAGCTCCTTACGAATGGCATTAGTGGACTCACCCATCTCAGTGGCTAATCCGTTTAGATACCCCCGATTAGCTTGAGAAATGAAAAATTTTATCAGGAGCCTAAGGCGTGTTTTGGAAGTAATTAGTTCACCTAGCATAGTTTACATAATCTATTTTTTTGGACGGCTCCGCCGCATCTGTCCCATAGGGCAGAACTAAATTTTGCATATTATTTTTAAAAGCTTAATTCTAGGCTGCTTTCTTCTTAAGGGTAATATACACGCCTAGAGACTCTAGCTCTATTTTAACTCTTGTTTTATCGCTCTGAACCACCTCCCCGCTGTAACCTGAAAAAGGACCTTGTTTTATCTTATGGGTTTGCCCCACAGATAGAGAAGTAGTTTGAATCTCTTGATATACACCGTTTAAATGATTTTGCATAAGCTCAATTTCAGAAGAGGAGACAACAGCAGGTTTTCCAAGGAAAAAGAGATAACGCACCACACCGGTACAGATAAAAACCTTGTTTCGTTCACTTTCGGACAATTTTACCATAATGTAGGAAGACAGCAGCGGTTTTCTAACTTTTTTCTTACGATCAGAATAGTTTATAATAAGGTTAACAGCAGGACAATAGTTAGTTATGCCTAGATCAGATAGCTCTTTAGCTATTTTAAGCTCCTGCTGAGCTCGGGTATAAATAACAAACCATTTTTTTTCCACAGTCATTTGTTATAAACAAACCCCTTAAAATAATTGAGTATTTACAATTAAGTTAAGGGGGATTAAATTTTTATCAAAATAAATAAAGTTAATATTGAGTAACAAAAGTACTTGATAAGTATTAAAAAAACAAAATATTTATTAATTTTTTTGTTTTTTATTTTATTTTATTATGAAAATTAGACAATAAAATATAAATAACTGTTTAAAGATCAGGTGTTTAACAAAATTTGATATACGAGTAGCATACTTACCTGCAATACTGATCAAAGCTAGACTGAGCCTGTGAAAACCCTGAATCTCTTGCAGTAGCAAGAAGCGGGCAGGCTCCTATTGGATCTCCCATTCTAATAAAAATAAGCGCTTTTATATATTCGCACTTACCATTCAGTGGATTGAGATCATTGATTACTACATTAATCTGATTGAGAGCTTTTTCCAAGTTACCTGTCATATAATTTGAGGTAGCGGCATTTTCAAAATGTGCAAAATCTAATGGGTTAGCCTGAAGTGCATTTTCAAATTGCTCTGCAGCATTTTTAAAATCCTGCTTATTGAAATAATCAAGTCCTTTTGCAGAATATCCATTAGCAATATTAACGCCTGATTGTCCAACAGCTATTTGACGGTAAAGCTCAAGAAATTCTGGATTTGATGGGTATAGTTTAGTAGCTTTTTTAGCACGTTGCATTATAATTTTATCCCCTGGGGGGTAGAGAATACTTGCTACAATAAGATAGTTTTTCCAATTATTTTCCTTGTTTTTATGGGTTAAAAGCTGAAAAACTTCTTCTAAAGATTTTCTATCTCTAGTTAGATTGATTAAGTTTATTAGTCTTGATGAATGCAAGTCATTATTGGGAAGACCAAAGAAGGCTTTTTTTGCATAGACTTTAGCGCTGTCAATCTCCCCTTTTTCTTGGAAAATTTGACTTTTTAGTATCTCCGAATAAAAAAGGTAAGGGTTCGCTTTTGTTCCACTTTCTAGAAGAGCTAGAGCTTTATCATACTTTTTTGCATTGACATAATAACGTGCCTTTACTGAATTTATCGGTATCGTAGTTACAGTAATATTTGGGATTTCAGGAACTATATTATCTATCTGGTTTAGTGGTACATTAAACTGATTAGAATTAAAATCCTGTAACAAAAACATTTGGCCTTTCAAAGATTCGTATACTTTAGAAGTAACAAATAAACTTGGTAGAAGACAAATAATTGAAACAGATAAAAAAACAGAAGTAAACTTATTATTAAATTTTAATGACTGTTCTGATGCCCTATATTTTTGATAGTAAAAAACAATAAGGGCCATAATAGCTGCCCATACAATCAATACTTGTGGCCTTGCAATTGGGAAATTTAAATTTGCATCAACTGAGTAAACCCCAAGAGCAAGTAAAAGAAGAAAAACAAAAGTTTTTTCTTCCACGCTACTTTTAGAAAATCTTATAAAGACATATACATAGTAGACCGCCCATAAAAAAATTCCTAAATAAAGAAAAAATCCAATAATTCCAAGCTCAGCCCCTAGTTGGATAAAATCACTATGGGCATGATAAGGTACGACATATCCATCTATATCTTTTGAATCATAATCTATGGATTTAATTTTCCAATTGCCAAGCCCTGTTCCAAAAATTGGGTTTGAAGTTATATGAGTAAGTACATCTTCATAATAACGTAAGCGCTGATTTATAGAGCCGTCGCTTGTATTAAGAGATATTGTTGCAGCACGGGATAATACATCTGCTCCTTTATTTGCAACTAGCATTTGATTTACTCCAATAGCAAATAAAAGTGGAATAAAAATGTAGCCGATGCTAAGAAGACTGGTTAGCTTTTTTGTTTGCTTTAAGTAAAGTACTACTTGATTTAAACTAAAGCCTACTGTAATAATCCCGACAGCTATAAAAGAGGCCCTGGACTGAATCATCGAAAGAGATAATAGTGCTAAAAAGACAACGATACTTAGTAAAAACTTTAAAATTCGTTTTCTTAAATAGCCAATTAGGTAGAGTACAAAAGGAATTTTAATTGCAATCGAAAATGCTGTTATATTTCTGTTAGCTGTTACTCCCTTTAAATTTCCGCCACTAATGCTTCCATTTTTGATCATCTCAAGTGCCTCATTAAGAACCGCATAAATTTCTACGGACAAAATAAAAACAAGTGTCCATGAGATGAACTGGGATTTATTTTTTATCCTTGAAAATATTATCCCCATTGACAAAAACATTAATAGTACATTTATCTGTCTCGTAATATTTACAAGTACTTCAGTTGAATTAATCGCATAGAAATAAGAAAGTCCAGCCCATAGAATAAAAACAATGTAAAATAAAGACAAATAAGAGTTTAAAACCCTTGAAATTGCTTCTTTTAGTGGCTTTCTATAATTAATAAAAATAAATAAACTTACGAGATTTAATACAGTCATTCCAATCCACTGAGGCGCAATTTTATCAACCGCCTCCATATTGGGAACAAAACCAATACAGAGGTATAGAATTAGTAATAAAGGTCCTACTGCACTAAGCATATCAAAATTTAAAGGCGATTTTTGGTACATAAATCAGAAAATTTTATTAAAATTAAGCTTTTTGAGCTGTATAAAAAAGGATGTTTTATATTTGAATGATGG
>MDTG01018970.1_pt1 | contig 42124 bp, 66 predicted proteins | sample 811421 | NCBI WGS metagenome assembly MDTG01 (sample SAMN05326645, study PRJNA326480) | marine metagenome | isolation source: seawater | place: Pacific Ocean: South East | collected 2011 | reverse complement strand
GTTCGTTCCTGCTTGACTGACATGGCCGATGCCGGATAAACCGCAGAAATCCAGTCGTCGGGGTATAGCGCAGCCTGGTAGCGCATCTGCTTTGGGAGCCCCGGAGCTACTTTTCTCAAGTCCTTGATTGTTATGCGGACTTTGTCTTCCTCCCGCCTGATGTTGCCGGAATTCCGGGATAATTCCGGGACGGCATTGCATCCAGTCCGGCTCGAACGTCCTCGTCCATCACATGCGTGTAGCGGATCGTCGTCGATATGTCCGAGTGCAGCAACGTGTCCTGAACCAGCTTGAGGTCCCGGGTCGCGCGCAGCAGTTTCGACGCGAAATCGTGCCTTAGATCGTGGATGCGGAAGTCGGTGATTTTCGCGGCTCGCAATGTCGTGCTGATGGTGCGCCGTAGTCCGGCATAGGTGATCGGCGAGCGCTTCCCGCGCTTTTTTCCCCGTGCCCGTTGATAGGTCCAGACCGCCTTGCACCCTCTTGGTGCGCGCTGAAGCTCCGTCGCGATAACCGCTGCCTGCGTGTCGTTGATCGGCACCCACACCAGACCATGTCCCTTGCGCCAGATCCGGATGCGGCGGGCGTCTAGATCGAGGTCACCGACGGTCATGTTTATCACCGAATTGACGCGCAAGCCGCGGTTGGCGAGGAACCAGACGATGGGCAGGTAGTCCTGGCGCAGGGCTGCCCAGAAGCGGTCCGCCTCGTCGCCCGTCATCTCGCGCGCACGCTCCTGTGGCTCGCGAAGCTTGAGGCCTGTCCAGTCAATCGCATCAGCATCGACGCGTACCTGCCAGATTCGGCGCGCGCGACGAAGGAGGCGGCGCATGGGCTCGACGATCTGCCGGTTGACGGTGGCTGGGGATATGAGCTTGGGGTTTTTTCGGCCCTTGGTTTCGCCGGCGCGACGGCGCACGGCGATCGCGATGTCGTCTGCCGTGATCGAGACCAGGCGCCGGTCGCCACCTATGAGACGGCAGCAATGTTCGAGGGCAATGAGCGTGTCCGCCTCGCTGGCCTGCCCGAAGGCCACCTCGTCATTGTAACGCAGGCATGCAGCCGCAAGCGTCAGGTGGTCATTTGGCCCTTCGGCACGGACCCGTTCGCGCTCCTTGCGCTCGAACTCCTCCGCCTTGCGTTTCGCTGTTTCGCCTGTGCTGCCGTGAAATCGACGACGCTGCCCGGCGACCGTGAGGATGAAATCGTAGTGCCAGACCTTTGACTTGTAGACCCATTCGCCCGACTGCGGGTCGCGTGAGCGGGGGCGGTAGACTGACACGATCCGCGTCCTCCGATGTAGTCGGCGAGATCCTCGATCGTATAGGCTCGCCGCACGCCCTTGAGGCGATAGAAAATCTGCCCGGCATCGCCGGCTCGCGTCAACGTCTTGGTGTCAACCTCGAGAAGGCGCGCCGCCTCCGCATGGGTGATCCATGGACGCCCCGCGAACACTGCCTCGAGGCAACGCATGACACTCGGCGGCGGTGTCGGATGTGGCGTCATCTCGCCCCCTCCACGTATCCGGGGATATCCAGCCGGGCGAGCACGTCGTCCGGGACGGTGAATAGTCCTGCACCGGCCGGGCAGGGCGCCGCAGGGTACGCCCGCCTCGGGTTTGTGAGTTCGTAGGACAGTCGCTCCGGGTCGTCCGGAGTCGGGCACGCGAATTGCCCTGTAACCGTGACGGCTCCGACGATGGTTCCGGGCTGCATCAGGTGCAGGGAGTTGCGAAGCAGCGCCTCGTCAAGGCCAGATCGCAACGCGACCAACCGGACAGCCGCGTCGGCATAGGTCGGGTCCGGATCCTCTCCGGCATGAATGAGCAGCGGGCCATGGTGCCACGGCAGTTCCGAGGCCGCGTGGAAGCCGACATGGCCGGTCATGAATGCCCAGGCATAGGCGCGAGGGGTCGATAGCGCTCTCATGGGGTCACCTTCTGCTCGCCAAAACTGCGGGTGACGTCGTGTCGGTTGGCACGTCGCCAACGCGTCTCGACTCCATGCGGGACTTTTTCCGCGCGCGGTGCAGCTTGGAAATAGTGCTCGCGCTCTTCCTCGATCTCGACGCGGACGCTGCCGAACCAACCAGCACGGAGTCTGACCCGACCTGTCGCCGTCCAAGGCCGCGTGGAGTACAGCCCAAATTTCATGTCGGTTGCTCCTGTTCGCGGTTGGCGAGTTCGATCAGAACGTCGGCATGGCAGGGGGTATCGAGCGGACACCAGCAGACCAGGTGCCGCCCGCGCAGCTCGGAGAGGCGGGTAAGAAGCGTCGTCCGGCGCGCTTGGAAGTCATCGTCGGATGGGCAAGCCCAAGGTTGCCCGTCAAGCCAAGCGCGGTACGCGACGACGGCCGCATAGTGCGGGTTGCAAAAGCCGGCTTCGCGCGCCGCCTCAACCGTAAACGGATTGCCAAATGGTCCGGGCCGCCCGACATAGACGGCGTTCTCCGGCATGCGCCAGCCGCGTGCGCGGCTGCGCTGGATGCGGTGGGGGCGGGTCATTGCCCGAACGCGACCACGGCGCATGCAGTCAGCCCGAAGGCCATTGACAGGCCGAATGAGGCGGCGACGGCCGCTCCCCGCTCATTGGCGGTGTCGCGGGCCGCGATCATTCCGCAGGCTGCCCCGACAACTGTGCTACAGAGAACGAGCACTGTAGCGACTATGCCAAACAACACGCTCATTGGATCTCCTCCGCAGAAATGGCGGATCTGTTGCCGCCTGCAGGCCGCGCTGTGTCCTCCAACGATTTGAGCGCCTGAAGGTAGAGGCGAACGCCGTTGAACAGCTGTTTCGCGACAGCGGCCCGGGCCATGCCGTCCTGCGGGCTGATGCGGCCCTCGCGCATGTCGTCAAGATCCGCGGACAGGCCAAGAATGACCTCGCGTAGTCCGAGGCTTTCCGAGACAGGCGCGCTCACGTAGTCGCGTGAACTCATCGGGACATGCCTCCGTTTCTGGCGTGGTAGTCGGCGATGTGCGCGGCGCAATTGAGTGCCTCGGCAACGGCGCTCAGTTGGCGCAGAATGCGGCGGTCACGGATGGTACCAGCCGTGCCGCATCTGCGTCCGTAGTCCGTCTCGCACATCTGGCAGACGGGCTTGAGCGACATTGTGGGGGCGTGTTGCGGCCACCTGTTTGAAATGTGCCGCCGGCAAATGACGCAGTCGAAATCCTCGACGAGGCGTTCCGCGCGCGGATCGCTGGTGCCTGTCACCATGACGGAACCTCCGGCATGGCGTTGTGCTCGATGCCGTCCAGGAGACGGCCGGCTGATGACTTTCCGATCCGGGACATGAGTGCCGGGCGTACGCCTGGGGTGAGGCTGTCGACGCGTCGCCATTCGTCGCTGAACGCCTCCTTGAAATGCGCACGCCCCGGTGTCGGCGCCCATTCTCCCCACTGCTTGAAATGAAAATCCAGACTCGCCTCGGCGCACTGGTCGCGCAGGCTGCGTGCCCAGTCAGGGTGCATGGGCCGGGCGCCGGGGCCGCTCTCGCCGCCGGCGATGACCCAATCGAGGCGGGGCCACCGTCGTGTGCCGATAGCAAAACCGCCCATGTGATCTGGCGTCTGGAAGTACGCGGTCGACTGATACGGTTTGCCCAGTGCGTCGATCTGGAACCCGTTGATGACGTGTGGCGCCATGTGCCGAACTTCGTCAGCAACAACAGATGGAAATGCACTGCGGCAACTTTCGAGATTGCCGACCTTCGTCAGGTCCAGCGGCCCAAGCAACGGCTCGGCGCTCACGAACCGCACGGCCGCCGGTGTTGCCAGCAGGTGCGGAATGCGCGCGTCGGCCGTCGCCTGGTCCTCGGCGGACGTGCCGAGCCACACGTTGGGCAGCGGCCATTGCGCCGGGCGGGCGATGACTGCCGCCGAGAATGTCCACCGGTCACGAGCCCATGCCGGATGTTCATGGGGCATGTGTCGCCCGACGATCAGCGCGGTCGATGCGATCCGGTAGGGCCGCTGCGGCCAGGCGAGATACGCCCGCATTCGCTCCGGGCGCTTCGTAAGCACCTGGAACGTGTGCTGCGGGGCGAGTGCCATGACGGCGAACACGCGGTCGATCCACGCGTTCGGCACGTCCTCGTGAAACAGGTCGCCGTGCGCGCAGACGAACACCCGGCGCGGACGACGCCAGCGCAGGGGCTGGTCGAGCCATTGCTCGTTGAACCGCACCTCTCCGGTAAATTTCGCCACGCCGGCGGCATTGAGCCGGGCGAGGCCGGCGCGGGACGGGTGGTTCCGCAGTCTCGTCGCCGCCAGACGGGCGGCATAGCAGTTGGTGCAGCCCGCAGAGACCAGCGTGCAGCCGGTGACGGGGTTCCACGTGGCATCCGTCCATTCGATGTGGGTGTGATCAGCCATGGGGCACCTCCGCTCGCCTCTGGCGGAGAGTGTGCTTGGCGGTCTCTACGGCCTGGTCGATCACGTGTTCCGCGTTCGAGCCGTACATGGACGCCCAACTCATGATCAGCGTGCTCATGACTGCGCCAGCGCAGGCGCCGGGGCCTAGTCCATGGGTGTTTTCCCCGGACTCGCTGAGCCGCACCGCCTCAACCGAGATCAAGTGCATGATACGGTCGTAAACGTCGTCGTTGCTCATGGTCACGTCTCCTGCTGTTGAGGGTCACCACCGGCGGGCGGGGAGGAGTGCGCCCGCCGGTGGCCTGCTCGCGCGGGGAGGGAGTTCACCCGCGCGGGACGGGTGTCAGGTCTTGCGCGCCTCGGCGCGGTCCAGTCGCTCGATTTCAGCGAGGATCAACGCGGCGGCCTTCACCAGGTCGCGGCGTGGGTTGGTGGGTTTCCACCAGCAATCGGCCCATGGCCAGATCTCGGCAAACAGGAGCCGGGGGTGCGGGCCGTCGAAATCGTTCGCGGTATTGATGGCATATGCGGCGGCGGCGAGCGCCATCTCCCCATCGCAATGCCCGTCGTCGTGCTCGTGCGTCCATCCCTCGTCCGCGATCTGACGTTCGCGCTCGGCGAGTACGTCGTGAGCGGCGCGTGAATGACCTATATCGTTCGGCGCGACCGACTCGTGGACCGCAGACATGTGCCACGGTTCGACGGCCGCCTCGGCGAGGGCTTCCAAATGTGTGTACCGCCCGGCCTCAGCCTTTCTGGTGGTGTAGCCGGCGCGGTTCGGGCGGTAGAAGTAGCCCCCCTTTAGGATCAGCCATACGCGCTCCTCACTCATCACCGCCCCCGTTCATCCCGAGCGCCTGCATGTAGAGGTCGAGGAGGGCGTCTTCCTCCTCGCGCTCGTGCGGCTGCTTCTTGCGCAGGGAGACGACCTTGCGCAGGATCTTGGTGTCGAAGCCGTTGGCCTTGGCCTCGGCATAGACGGCGGCGATGTCGTCGGAGAGGCTTTTCTTCTCCTCCTCCAGCCGTTCGACGCGCTCGATGAAGGCGCGGAGTTGGTCGCCGGCGACGTTGCCAGGTGTGGTGGTCATGGTCTCTCTCTCCTCACATCAGCCCGCGTTCGCGGGCGAGCCATTCAGGTGCGGTGACGACGACGGGTGCGCCGCCGCCGAGAATGAGGTCGTTCGTCTCGCGGGTGTGCACGCGGACCTGCGAGAGCGGGAGCCACATGGCGCGGCGCTCGTCACCCGCCACGCTCACGCGGACGGCATCGCGCGTGCGCTTGTGCTCCACCATGGCGATGTCGAAAAAGCCGGGCCGGCCGGCGACGGGGCCAAGCAGCGTCATGAGGGTGTGTCCTGATCGTTGGCGAACCAGTCAAAACAGCAATCGTCGGCCTCGGCGTGCAGTGGCCCGCCGCCCGGGCGGCGGATGACGGCTTCCTGCCCTGTCAGGCTGTGGCGGATGATCCACGAGCCGCGATAGAGAACGTTGTCGACCATGCCGACGCGCGGGAAATTGCGCGGGTTGCGATCGTCGACCGTCTTGGCGAATGCGCAGGCGCACGGGTGGATTGGCCAGCGGCTATTCATCGTCTCAATCCTCCTCGTCCGGCGGGCGCCTGGGGCCCTGCCACGGTGTCAGGTCGGTCTCGTCCTCGTGCTGCTGGCGCAGGCCCATGGCGAGGCTCGCGACGGCGCCGAGGAACAGCGCCACGCCGGCGAACAACAGGGCGACAAACACGGCGCAAACGACGATCAACAGGGTGTCGAGGGTGGTCATGTGCGGCCGCCCCTCACATCCAGCCGGTGTGGCGGGCGATCATCGCCACGGGCCACGCGAGCCCGGCGACGAGCAGGAGTGCGGCCGGCGCGTTGCGGATCGCCTCGCGCGGGGCGCGGGCGACGACGCGGTGTGCCTCGACTGCGGCGCGGGTCAGCAGCGACAGGAGCGACGGGTCGTCCAGGTGGCGGGCGAGCGCCCGGGTCTGCTCCTCCGGCGACCACACCATGAGCGCGGCCTGAGGGCCGTGGCGCTGGATGTCCTCATGGGAAAACCCGGACTGCAGCAGGTCGGCGAGGTCGACCCAGCCGCGCGCCTCGGCGCCCGTGCGCAGGGTGTCCGCCATGCGGTCGAGGATGTTGGTCACTGATCGCTCCCCAACGTAGTGAGAGCGGAGCGCACCGCGCGACCGAGCGGAGTGATTTCAGTGGCTTCGATAACCTCGCGGCCCAGTTGAACCGGCTCGACGTTGCGTGCCAACCCGAGCGATATCATTGCACTCCGTACGGACGGCCACGCGTGCGTACGTGACCATGTGGTTGGCTCATCCCGCACGAGCGCGATCTGCTCAGACAGCAGCGGGCGCGTTCCGGCCGTCCTGTCCCACGCGCGGATGCCGGCGAGAGCAGTGGCTACCGTTTTCTCAGGCATCAGCGAGTTGATGGATGTCGATGACATGGCGTCCCCCATCTGGGTGTGATGGGGTGAAGTTTCTGTAATGGAAACCTCGCTGTCAAGCAGGAAGTTTCCTAAATAGAAACTTCAATTATAGGACAAATGGTTGCGAGTTTGCGGCTAGGTTTCCGGGTGTCAGTCGCCGTGACGGGGAGGGCTGATCCGAGGTCCACCGCTGGGCGGGGTGACGCTGATGCCGTTCTCGTCGCTGGTCAGATCGCTGCCGCAGAAGCGGCACTTGATGGCCTCTGCGTTGATCAGTTCCTTGCAGTAGAGGCAGCGTTTCTGCGGGTCGCTGTTTTGTGTCACGCGATGCGCGGCCGGGACGCCGGCCTCTGGCAGGACGAGGAGAATAATAATTGAGATCAGCGGCGAAATGAGGATGGCAATAAAGAACCATCCAATGCCAGTTCGGCCACGCGAGGTGGCGATGGCGGCAATCACAAGGCAAAAGATCAAGTAAACAATCAAAAACATGATGCCTCCAATAGGGGCTATTTGTCGGACGATCCAGTCTTGTTGATCAGATAATCTGCAAAGTCGATGATCTGTTTTAGCTGTTCCGGCGTTGCGCGGTCCAGAAGTTCCTGTCTCGTCGGGGCGGTCGGGTCCCGGTAGAGGTCGGGAACCTCGCAGTTCAATGCGTAGGCAATGCGTTCCAGCCAATCCTGATTGTACCGCTGCCTCCCGTTCAGCAGCTTGGAGACGACACTCTTGCTGGTCTCCAGGCGTCCGGCGAGCTGTTCCGCAGTCAGGGCGCGGTACTCCAGCCACTCACGCAGGTACACGTGAGCGGGTCGGCGGTGATTGGTATGGTGGATGCGCGTCGGCATGCGCGGATTATCGCACCGCCGCAAAATCAAGGCGTTATCCGAAATGGAAACCGCAGAGCGCATTGTGCTTGACGATGATGTTTCCATTATAGAAACTTAGTGCCATGACAAAGCACCCTCTGACCCTCTATCGCGAACGGCACGGTCTCACGCTCGAGGCGTTTGCGGCACGTGTTGGTGCAACCAAGGGGATGGTCTCGAAATGGGAGCGCCGGGTTGCCGAGCCTCGTCCGAAGTATCGCGCGGCGATCGTCGAGGCGACGTCTGGAGCGGTCAGGCACGCTGATCTCCTGATTGTCGAAGTCGAGGTCGCGTCATGAGTGCCTCATGCAACAGGCTTTCCCGTGAGATCGCGGGCGATGCGGTTGAGGAGGGCGACCTCCTGCGGTGCGCGGCGTCCGTCCGCGCGGATCAAGTCAAGGGCGGCGTCGAGAAAACCATGGATTTCCGCCGGGGTGCAGACGAGCATTCCCTCGATTGCCGTCTCTATCCTGACGGCATCCGGTCGCTCGCGGCGAATGTAGGCCTCAAGCTTTTCGATCTCGTCGTCGCCAAACAGCAGGCCTCGCGCCTCGGCGATTTCAACGCAATGGGCGAGGGCGAAGGCGACCTCCTCGGGCCGCATGACACCGCTGGCCCGGGCCAGTGCGGCAAAGAGGATCGCTTGCGGGCGCACATTGCGGCGAAGCAGGGCCCATGCGTCCTCGCGAGATCTGCCATGGCGTGCCCTGGAGCGAGGGAGGATGATTGTGCCAGGCGGAAGTCCGAGGCGCTCTTCCAGATAGCGTGGCGCGTCCTCGTGGACCTCTCCGGCCTCGTCGACGATGCTTTCGATCCTGTCGACACGAAACGTTCTTTCGTCCTCGCGCATGTGGCACCAGGTCTCGAGATAGGTGGTGTCGATTTCTATGTTGAGCCCGGTGATTGTCACCGGGCGGCGCGACCAGGTGCCGGCGCCGTCGCGGTACTCAATCATGATCGTGACGCCCTCCGTAATCTCGATTGGCGGTTCATCGGTCCATGTTTCCGTGAACTCGACCGTGACTTTCGGCACGTACGGGTTCGGACGCCGCTCAGGAAAGCCGAGCAGCCATCGTGCCAGACGCATGGCCATGCCCATCTCATTGTCCTCCCTGCCCTGAATTGCAGGGGTGATTTCAGCACAACCGTTCATTCCCCGTCCATCGCTTCCCCGGCCCCCCTGGACGGTCGCCCGCCGGCCGCACCTGCCGGCCCGCGCCTTCGTGCGCGGGCCGGACTTTCTGCGGGCGGTGTGGCGGATGCCGGCGCGGGCGGGCCGCGAGGCGGTGCGGCATGGCCCGCGCCGGCGCGTCGCCTGGCGGGGCGACAGGGACACCATTCCATTTCATGCGGTGGTGTGCACCGCGAAACGCAACCGGGTTTTCCCATGACGCAACGGGAGGTTGCCGCATGACCAAACGGCCTGACATTTTCACGCTCGAGTCCGCGCTCCGGCGGGACGTCGACGAGATCACCCGGTGCACCGGTGACTCGGGCGTGCGGCTCATCGCCGATCTGTTCGGCGTCAACCTCGGGTCCGTCTATCGCTGGATGGACCCGGACTTGCGGGACGGCATCAGCGCGGAGCGGGCGGGGGAGATCGCCCGGCGGTTCGGCGTCACCGCCGTCGCCGAATGGCTGGCGCATCAGGCCGGGTGCCGGCTGGTGCCCATCGATCCCGACGAGGTGTCCATCTCCGACACCATGGCGGCGCTTGGCCAGACGGTTTCCGACCTCGCGGACGGTGACGTGTCGGACGAGGACCTGGAGCATATCGGCGACCTGGAGCGGAATCTCGCCGCGCTCAAGCGCGCGGCGCTGAAGCGCCGGCGGGCTGCGGGCGCGCGCCTGCTGCGGGAGGTGCTGCCATGAGCGTGGGTCCCTGTCGCCGGGAGAACATCGCGTGGAGTGCCGAGGCCGATGCTCTGGTGCGGCGGCTGTGGCCGTCTCCCATCGCCATTGCCGACATCGCGCGGGCGCTGGCGCCCGTCGTCGGCCGGGTCATCAGCGTCAGCACCGTGCGGGCGCGCTCCCGCGCGCTGGGACTGGCGCCACGGCGTCAGCGCCGGGCGAGTGGGTCCGTCGTCGTGGCGCCGTCGCCCGCGCCGCGTGAGGAGGTGGAGCCCGCGCGGGGTGTGAGCCTTGCTCCTGTGGCGGGTGTGGCGCCTGTGCCCTCATGGGGTGCGGTGGTGCCGCTGCCCGTGGCACCGCGTGCGGTGCAGGATGCCGCGCTGCGCGGGCCGGTGACGCTGGTGACGCGTCGCGCCGACCAGTGTCCGCGCCCTCTGTGGAGCGCGCGCGAGCGCCCGGCTCCCGAGCGCATGTTCGTCTGCGGAGCACCGGCCCGGCCCGGCTCCGCCTGGTGCGCCGAGTGCCACGCGAGGGTTTACCGGCCGCGCGAGGCTGCCGAGCGGAGGGCGGAGGCATGAGGGACGACCGGCGAGCCGTGTTCGCGGTGGCGGCGGCGGCGCTTGTCGCGGCGTCGTTTCAGATGCCGTTCGTGGCGGCCGGGCTTTTCGCGACCGCCGATCTCGAGCGCCGCGCCGCCGCGCTTGATGCCCGCGTGTTTGCGCTCGAGGCACGCGTGACCGCGCCGGGCACGACGGATGTTCCCCGCAAGGATCAATCGAGGATGGAGGTGCAGTGATGGTTGACCGTGACTCTGTTGACCCGCTGGCCGGGTGGTTTGCCGACCAGAACATGCGCATGGACGCAGGCGCGCGGCGGTCGCGGCTCGTCGGGCTGGTGCTGGTGGTGCTCTCGCTGGCGATCGTCGGTGCCGTTCTGACGGGGTGCCGGGTATGAGTGCCGCCCCGTTCACCCCGCAGGAGCGCGCCCACGGGCGGCGCGTGCTGGCGCTGTTCGTCCAGGGCGCGCGGGTGGCCGGGCGCTCGTTCGAGAATGCCCCGGCGGCGGTGCAGGCGTTTGGCGCCGGCCGGTTCGTCTCCGACGCGGATTTCGTGAGCGTTGCCGGCTGGTGCGGCGTGAGCGGCGACGACATTCGCCGCACGGCGGGCGTGGCGGCTGCGCGGGACGGGCGGCTGTTCGGCAACGGGAGGGTGGCGGCGTGACCGATCGACCGATGAATTTCCGCGACTGGGAAATCCGCGCGCTTCTGGATGGCAGGAAGACGCAGACGAGGCGGGTAATCCCGCAGCCCTTCGCAGATGGCTATTACGACGGCGGCATTGACTGCACGTATGTCCCAGCGAAGGCATCCAACGTGGCAGCCTACTACCGTTTTGCGGCTGCTTCAGTAGGCGGCGGGGCGGTGCGCACAGAAGAATTGGATCCTCACTACAGCGCCGGAGATCGGCTTTGGGTGCGGGAGGCGTGGACTACTGGATCTCACTTGGATGGGATAGCTGCACGCTACATTAATCCGAGCCAATCCATCGGTTACCTGGCCAACGAGGATGAAGCCCCGTGGCTCGGAAGGATACGGCGCCCTACCCATATGCCCCGCTGGGCCTCCCGTCTGACCCTCGTCGTCACCGACGTGCGCGTGCAGCGGCTGCAGGAGATCAGCAGCGACGACGCCGAGGCGGAAGGGATTGTGGTCAACGACGCCGGGCTGGTCGTGATCGACGGTATGGCACACACGGCGCGGGCCGCATTCCGCCGGCTATGGGACAGCATCAACGCCAAACGCGGCCACGGGTGGGATGCAAATCCGTGGGTTTGCGCCCTCACGTTCACCGTTCACCACGGCAACATCGACACGCTGGAGCGCGTGTCATGAGCGGCGCGGTGCATGAGGCGGCGGCGCTGGCGTTCCTGGGGGCTGCGTTCCGCGCGGCGCGGGAGCGGGCCGGGCGGACCACCCGGGAGGCTGCGGAGCTTGCCGGGGTGTCGCCGCGTGTCGTCAGCCATGCCGAGAACGGCAAGCCTGTTTCGGCGATTTCTTTCCTTCGGCTGTGTCGGCTGCACGACGTGAACCCTTTCGCGCTGCTGGACGCGGTGGCGATGCACCGGCGCGAGGGCGGGTTCCACAAGGCCGCTTCTGGGGGTGTTTCACGGGGAACCACCAGTGTAACACGTTGTAATTCCTCAATGCGGGAGGCGCGGCCATGAGCGCGCGCCCGGAAACAGGGGCGATCGTGGCCCGTTGTCAGGCTGCCTGCGACCAGGCGGCGCGGGATCTCGATCGCAAGCGCGCCGTGGCCGACCGGCGCCCGGACGACCTGCGGGTGCAGCTGGCGCACGCGGAGGCACTGGCCGCCTATGAGGCCGCGCGGGCGGACCTGGAGGCGGCGCGGGCGGCGGATCTCGCCACCCGCAACGCGGCGCTGCAGCGCGGTTTGCGCCGGGCGCTCACGGCGATCACGGAAAAACAATCGTTCATCGACCGGTGGGGCGCTCTCTCCGGCGCGACACGGCGCGTGCGCCGCATTGCCGCCCGCGACGAGACGGCGGGGCTGCTGTCGCTGCTCGAGGGCGCGGACCAAGGGGGGCGGGCGTGATGGGCAAGCGCAGCGCGTTCGCACGTATCGACAAGGATTTGTACCGCACGACCGACCCGAAGCCGGTGTCGCGCTTGCTGCCATGGTTGCGGCCGGGCGCGAGCTTTGTCGAGCCGTGCGTCGGATGGGGCGATCTGGTGGGCCCGCTGATGCGTGCTGGCCATGCCTGCAACGGCCGCTATGACGTGGTTGCCCGGTATCCCGGCGTAGAGGCGTTCGACGCCAGGTGCTTCGATGCGGAGCGTCTGCGCGGGGCTGATTACATCATCACGAACCCGCCGTGGTCGCGCGACGTGCTGCACGAGCTGATCGATGTGCTGCCACGGCTCGCGCCGACGTGGCTGCTGTTCGACGCGGACTGGATGCACACCCGCCATGCGGATGGGCGCATGCGCCACTGCACGGCGATTGTCAGCGTCGGGCGCGTGAAATGGATGCGGCACAGCGCGCATGCCGCCAAGGACAATTGCTGCTGGTACCTGTTCGACTCCCGATCGATTGCATGTGCCGGCCCCGTCTTTCTCAGGAGGGCTGTGGCATGAGGGCTGACCTGTTTTCCGGCGGGCCGGCTCCGCGCGTATGTGAGCCGCCGCGCTATGAGGTCGTCGTCGACAGTTTCGCCGGTGGGGGCGGGGCGTCCACCGGCATTGAAATGGCGCTCGGTCGCTCGCCTGATTTCGCGATCAACCACGATGCCGAGGCGCTGGCCCTGCACCGGGCGAACCACCCGTGCACGGTGCACCTGTCGCGCAACATCTACCGCGTGGACCCCATCGACGTGGTGGGGCGGCGCCCGGTCGGGCTGGCGTGGTTCTCGCCCGACTGCAAGCATTTCAGCAAGGCCAAGGGCGGGCGACCGGTCAAAAGGAACATCCGCGATCTGGCGTGGGTGGTCGTGACATGGGCGAAGCGCGCCCGGCCGCGCGTGATCATCCTCGAGAACGTGGAGGAGTTCCGCACCTGGGGGCCGGTGGTGCCGGACGGCAAGGGCGGTTATCGCCCGTGTCCCGACCGCGTGGGGCAGACGTTCGACGCCTGGTGCCGGGAGCTGCGGCGGCTGGGGTACCGGATCGAGTGGCGCGAGCTGCGCGCCTGCGACTATGGCGCGCCGACGATCCGCAAAAGGCTGTTCGTCATCGCCCGGCGCGACGGTGCGCCCATCGTGTGGCCGGAACCGACGCATGGCGCGCCGTACAGTGCCGACGTGATCGCCGGGCGCAAGCTGCCGTGGCGCACGGCGGCGTCAATCATCGACTGGTCGCTGCCGTGTCCGTCGATTTTCGACACGTCGGAGGAGATCAAGGCGCGCTGGGGCATCCGCGCCAAGAGGCCGCTCGCGGAGGCGACACTCAAGCGCATCGCACGCGGCGTGGTGCGCTATGTTCTGGAGGCGGAAAAGCCGTTTCTGGTCTCGGTCGCCCATGGCTATTCCGGCGGTCGGCGCGAATATTCAATCGATGAGCCCATCGGCACGCAGACGAGCGCCGGAAACGCGCATGGGCTGGTCGTGCCGTCCGTCGTCGGATGCGGTGGCCGCGCCGGGCAATCGGCGCCCCGCGGCGGGGGCGAACCGTTGGGCACACAGACCACCAAGGCCGACGCCTGCCTCGTGGCGGCATCCATGGTGCAAACAGGCTATGGCGAGCGCGAGGGGCAGGCGCCGCGCGCGCTCGACGTTCGGGCTCCGGTCGGAACGCAGGTGGCCGGTGGCGCGAAACATGCCGTCGTGGCCGCGTTCATGGCACAGCACACGGCGGGTTCGCATCCCGGGCGACCAGCGCGGCATGTTCTGGAACCGGTTTCGACGGTCACACAGGCGGGTTCGCAACAGGGGCTCGTTGCGGCGAGTATCAGCCGGTTCACCCAAAATGGCGTCGGTCAATCACCGAGCGAGCCGTTGGATACGGTCATGGCAGGCGCGCCGAAATTCGGCGTGGTCGCCGCTCATGTGACGCGACAGTTCGGCGCGTCGGTCGGTTCCGCCTGCGACGATCCGGTCGGCACGATCACGGCCGGAGGAGCCGGCAAGGCGGGCGTGGTCGCGGCGTTCCTCGATACCTACTACGGCACCGGCGAGGGCTGGGCGGTGTCCCGTCCGATGCCGACCGACACCACGCGCGACCGCTCTTCGCTGGTGACGCTGGAGATCGACGGGCAGACCTACGCCATCGCCGATATCGGGTTGCGGATGCTGACGCCGCGCGAGCGGTTTCGCGCGCAGGGGTTCCCGGACACCTATGAGATCGAGCATGGCGTCGACGAGTACGGCGCGCGCATCCCCGTCAGCCAGGCGGCACAGGGCCGCATGTGCGGCAACAGCGTGTGTCCGCCGCTCGCGGAGGCGCTGGTGCGCGCGAACGTGCCCGAACTGGCGATGCAGCGGGAGGCGGCGGAGTAATGGCGCGGATGATCCATACCATCACCGTTGAGGGCGAGATGCTGCGGGACGCAATTGACGATCTGGTGCGTGCTCATGCGGCTCTCGCGAGGCGCCACGGATCGGCGTTCCGGGATCTCGAACGGCGCATCGAGGCGATTGCCGAATGCGGGACGGCCCTCCTTGAATTGCACAAAGTGGGCGGGCGGCTGGTCGCCGCGCCGTCCGGCGAGCTTACCGCAGTCTTGGTCGAGGCCCGCAGGCTGGGGGTGCTGTCATGAGCGCGCCCGTGATCGTGTCCGAGCCCGATCCGGAGATCATCCGTACCGTGCTGCGGGATCGGGACGTGCGGATCCGGCGTGAGGCCATCGACCGCGCGACGCTGCGCATTCGCACCCGCGCCCCGGCGTTGCCCTACCGCATCACCACGTTGCGCGTTGTCGGGCGGGAGCCGGGAGAGCCCGCAGACGAGAGGTGCCGCGATCGCGCAGAGGCGCTGTGCGCGGCTCTGGGAACCTCGCTTGAGATCCTGCGGCGCCCCTCGCACATGCGCGAGGTCGTGCGCCTGCGCGGCGCTATCTGGACGCAACTGAACGACGAGGGGTTCGCGTTCATCGCCATCGGGCGCGTGTTCAGACGTAACCACAGCACCGTGATTTACAACGTGCAGCAGACCCGGGCGCGGAGGGGCGAGGCATGAGCGGCGACGCAATGACCGACGACGAGGTTGTCGAGGCGTTCGACCGTTGGTCGCGGCGGTTTCGTATCGCCGCGCTCGGAGCCGGGGAACACGGCACGGTGACGGTGACCTACACGGCCCATGACGCTCTTGCGATGGCTCGATCGTTTCAGGCGTGCAAGAGGATTGCCAGGGTCCGATGCGCCCGCGCAAATGCGCTGATCGAGATCGAAGCCGAGCGGCGCGGGCTGGAGGTCACACGAGCGGTGTGGCGGGCGAGGGCTGAGGAAGGTTTTCGGCGGGGCTGCTTTTACACCATTGTGGCCGGAGCCGCCGGCCGTGTGCTTTTTGACGTCCCTGCTGTGGTCGCGTGGTGGCTGTCATGAGCGGGGCGGGCGCACAGGCTGTCGCGGGCGGGCCGCGCTATTCCATCATCCCGGCGGCGGCGGTCACCGATCCCCGGTTTCAGGGGCGGGATCTGCAAATCCTCGGGCTGATCGGTCGTCACACCGACCGCAACGGCTGGTGCCGGCTCAACCAGGGCAAACTGGCCGGCGCTATCAACGTGTCGCGCCCCACGGTGTCGCGCTCAATCGCCCGGCTGGTCGAGTGGGGCTATCTGGAAACCCGCACCCACTGGCGCGCCGATGGCGGGCGCGCGGCCTCCAGCTACCGTGTGCGCATGGACGTGGACGACGCCCTCGCGGCCCCGGAACTCGACATCGAGGACGATCCGGATGGGGGTGATGACGCGGCGTTTGAGGGCGGTGAGGCACTAGATGTAGTGGGTACCCCTGTTCACCTGGTGAACAGGCCCCTGTACACCCAGGATGAACACCCCCCTGTTCACTCTGGGTGCACAGCATTAACGACCCCATTAACAAACGATCAAAAAAAAGCTCAAAGGCAAAAAAAAGCCGAAGCGCCGCACGACCCGGAAGCACCACATGTGCCCACCGACGACCATCCGGGCGACGGGACGGGCCGGGAGGCCCACGACGAGGGTGCGGTGACCGTGGCCCATGCCGGCGACGCTCGCCCCGAGGGGGTGAGTGCGGCGGATGCCGGGGCCCCTCACGACGATCACGGCCCGGACGATGCGTCCGATGGCGGGTCAGGCGATGGGCCCGACCGCAGCGCGGCGGCTCGCAAGGCGCACGAAACCCGGATGCTCAACGATCTGCTGCGCGAGTTTCCCGGCGCGGTGACCGAACGGCGGCCGCCCATCGATGCGGCATGGGCGGCGCTTTCCGCCGACGACAAGCGGTCCTCGCATAGGCGGCTCGATGTCTATTTGCGGCGGGTCCGAGCAGCGAAGCGCAAGCCGGGCCGGCTGCTGAAATACCTGAGAGACGCGCCGTTCCGCGTGCTGCCGGACCCTGTCGAGCGGGCGGCGCGTGACGAGCCCAAGCCGCGTTTGCTGGATCGGGCCGTTGTCGAACAGTTCCTGCGCTCCGTAGCGGCGCGGGAGGTGCTGGCCCGGGCTCATGCCGACGGGCTGGTGATCAAGCTCGCCGGGCATGTGCGGGAAACCCACGCCCTGCCGGATCTCGAGGGTTACGCGGCGATGCGGGACGAGTGGCTGCAATCCGTGGCGGCAATGCGTGAGCGGGCGGCGGGCGACGATCTCGTGCAATCGGCGGCGCGGTCGGGGGCGCTGGTGTGGGTCGGGTTCCACGAGGAATGGCAGCGGTTCGCGGCGGATGTGCTGGGACCGCAGGCGCGCGACGGGCCGGATGCGGGCGAGGCGAGTGGCGAGGCCAGACGGCAGGCAGTGAGGTGAGCGTGATGGCGATGATGGCGAAACAGGAGGCGGCGATGTGCGAGGACCAGAGGCGGGCGAAACTGGCGGCGGTGCGGGAGGCGCGTGAGCGTGTCGAGGTGCAGGGCGATCCGCTCGGCATCCTGCGTCGCCCGGCGGCGAACGAGACGCGCCACGCGACCGGTCATGCCTCGGCAGGCGTGCGCAAGGCGCGCGATCCGCTGTTGCGGGCGGGTGGGACGTTGAAGCGGCTGTCACTCGGGCCGAAGGCGGTGCTTGGAAAACGCGACCTCGACACGGCGCGCTGCCTGGCATGGCTATGGGAGACGGAAGCCGGTGGCGGGCTGGTGCGTGCGATTGACTGGACGCTCGAGCGGGTCGACGGTGGACGCGGTCCGGTCGCGCCGGACCTGATCTGCGGTGCGTCGGATGCGCATGGATGGTTGTTGAAAGTTCGGCTCGAGGTAGGAGCGCGGGTGTTTCGTGTGTTGCATCGGATCATTGCTGAGGGCGAGTCCGTGACAGCCATCGCCATGGATCTTGAGGAGGACGCCGGCGCGCGTGCCTCGGGCGGTTGTAGCAGGCGCACACGCGATCATGTCTCGCGGATGCTTCGCGACGGGCTCGAGGACGCAGGGCGTGTGCTCGGGCCTGTCAGGGGGCTTCCAGCGCTTCTGGGTTGACATGTGGACCACCTATGAAGCATGTTTCACGCACAGTGAAGAAATGCGCCCGGCGGGGGAAGCCCCGACCGGGCTTTTTCATGGGCGGATGATGTTCACCCTCGAAGCAAACTTTGATCAGTTCGAGCGTGGCTTGACCGACTTCGAACGGCGGCAGGTGCCGTTCGCGATGTCCTTGGCATTGAATGAGACCCGGAAGGATGTTCTCGAGGCGGACCGGGAGCACAAACGTCGGGTGTTCGACAATCCGACGCGCTTCACGCTCAACTCCACGTTCGCGACCCGCGCCTCTAAGCGTGAGTTGTCAGTCGAGTTTCAGGTGAAGGAGTTCGCTGCGAAGGGTACGCCTGCCGCCAAGTATCTGAAAGCGCAGATCGTGGGTGGGTATCGTCAGCAGAAGCGTTCGGAACGGGCGTTGACCGCGCGTGGCTACATGCAATCGAACGAGTATTGGGTGCCCGGTCCCGGGGTGCGGATCAATGCCTATGGCAACGTGTCCGGAGCAACCATAGTGAGGATCCTGTCCGATCTCCAGGTCGCGGCCGATCCGGCGCAAAATCGTTCGGCAGTCTCCACCAAGAGAAACAAGAACTATCGGCGCGAACGCTTCTTTGTGCCATCGCGAGGAAGTCGCCTCGCTCCGGGTGTCTGGGTTCGTCGCGGAAAGAGGATCCTGCCCGCTTTGCTCTTTGTGTCCGCGCCGCACTATGAGCGTCGATACAAGTTCTTTGCCACCGGCGCTGAGACTGCAAGGCACCGGCTTCCGATACATTGGAAGGCTGCGTTCGAGCGGGCGATGGCGACGGCGCGCTGAAGCCGTCGGCGCTGGTGAGTTGAGGGCTCGGGTCCTTCTGACACACCGCCGCCCCGCGGGAATATTCGAGCCCTGGTGCATTGGGCTGTGTGAGCCTCGAAACCATGTGAACTTGTTGTTGATGTTGATGTTTGGGCGATGGTCGACACAAACAAATACCCTCTGCCGGATGGTGTTGCCGACGCTGACGTCAATCGCGCACAGCTCGCGGAGGCGCTCGGCGTCAGCGAGCCGACTATTGACCGCTTCCGAAAGGAAGGCCTGCCGGTGGTGCGGGAAGGCACAAACGGTCAGGCGTATCAGTTCCTTCTGTCCGAATGCTGGGCGTGGGTGCAGGAGCGCGAGGCCGGGCGACGGGCGCGTGAGGCCCGGGCGCAGGAATCGGTTCAGCAGCTCCGGCTGCAGGTCCTGGGTGGACGTCTCGGCGACAGCGAAATGGCGCTCACGCCAAAAGAGCGCGCCGAGCTTTACGCAGCCGAGGTCAACTACAACAAGCTGGCGACGGATCGCGGCCAGCTCATCCCGCGTGACGAGGTCATTGAGCTTCTCGACCACGTGCTTTCGACCGTTCGCTCGTCCGTCATGGGGTTACCCGACCGTCTGTCGCGCGACGCCGGTTTGACGGGCCGTCAGGCGGAACAGGCTGTTGCCGTCACAGATGATCTGATCGGCGAAATTCATCGCACGCTCGGTGCCTATATTGAGCGAATGCAGGAACGACAGGCGCAGGGCGCCGACGTCGCCGAGGCTGCGGAGTAAACCCGTGTCGGTACACTATCTGCCGCCCCGGCCGCACGGCTGGCGCCCGCCGGAGTATGCCCAGGCGCATGAGGCGCTGGCGGCCGCGTTGGCGTCAATCGCGCCGGTCGAGCGGGTCACGGTTTCCGACTGGGCAGCCCGCGACCGGCACCTGCTCGACAATGGCGCCGTGGTGCGCTGGCGTAACGACGTCGTGCCGTACATGTGTGAGCCGATGGATATGGTCACGTCCCGCCGATATCGCGGGGCGGTGTTCGCCGGTCCGGCGCGAACCGGAAAAACCGATGGGCTCGTGATCAACACCATCGGCCACAAGGTGTGCTGCGATCCGGGTGACATTCGCGTCATTCACATGGACCAGGCAGCGGCGCGCGAATTCTCGATAAAGAAGGTGTCGAGCCTGATCCGTCATTCGCCGGCAGTGAAGGAGCGGCAGGCGACCGGGCGCTTTTCCGACAACATCTATGACAAGCGCTTCCTCGGAAACATGATGCTCGACATCGGTTGGCCGGTGATCTCCAAGGTGTCGGCGAGCGACATCCCGACGATGCTGCTGACCGACTATGACCGGATGCCCGACGACATAGACGGTGAAGGCAACCCGTTCGATCTCGCCATGAAGCGGACCCAGACATTCGGGTCTCGCGGTATGGCTATCGCCGAATCCTCGCCGGGTCGTTTGTTGCTCGATGAGGACTGGAAACCGTCCGACGACGAACCGCATCTCGCACCGCCGACGTCCGGCATCATGGCGCTCTACAATCGCGGGACGCGGGGCCGCTACTATTGGACCTGTCGCGATTGCGGATCGCGGTTCGAGCCGGACTTCGACCTGTTGGTCTATCCCCGTGAGGGGACACCCGCGCAACGCGGCGCCGCCGCCGAACTCGCGTGCCGGCACTGCGGGTCCCTGATCGCGCCGCGACACAAGCGCGAGTTCAATGCCGAAGCCGTGTGGTTGCATGAGGGGCAGGGCGGCGAGCTTTTGCCTCTCGCTGATAGCGGAGTCAGGGAAACTGACATCGTCTCTTGGTGGCTGAAAGGTGCGTGCGCTGCGTTCCAGTCCTGGACGGAACTGGTCACGAAATACGAGGCAGCGGTCGAGGAGTTCGAGCGCACTGGCGACGAGACCAGCCTGAAGACGACGGTGAACGTCGACCAGGGTCACCCGCACCGTCCGCGCGCTCTCGGCACCGGTTCTGACATGACGGTCAAGGCGTTGAAGGAGCGCGCCGAACGCTATGTGCTCGGGGTCGCGCCGGCCGCAACGCGGTTCGTCACCGTGCAGGTCGATGTGCAGGGCAAATACTTCGTGCTGCATGTCGATGCGGTGGGGCCCGACCTCGAGCGATGGACCATCGCCCGGCGGGTCATCACCGCGCCGCCACAGGATGCGCCAAGCGCGGACACGCGCGCGCTCGACCCCGGTCGGTATCGTGAGGATTGGGCTGGCCTCTTCGACCTGCTCGACGAGGTGTTTCCGGTTGCCGGCACGGGCTACGGCATCAAGCCATGCGCGCTGATCGTGGACAGCGGCGGCGCCGACGGGGTGACCGCCAACGCCTATGCGTTCTATCGCCAGGCGCGGAAGCTCGGTCACCTGCGTCGGGTGTTCATCTCGAAGGGCCTGCCCGGATGGAAGTCGGAACGGGCACGCGAGGTCGAGCCCGCCAAGATCAATCAGACCCGCAGGAAGGTGCCGACGGACATTCGCATCGTGCAGATGGGAACGTGGCGGCTCAAATCCGAGGTGATTGAAAGCCTGTTGCGGCGTGACCCCGGCCCGGACGCGTACCACCTCAGCGCCCATTTGCCCGAGGAGGTGTTCGAGGAGCTTTGCGCCGAGCGGCGCACGAAAACGGGATGGGAGTTGCGGCAAGGCCAGAAGCGGAACGAAGCGCTGGATCTCGCCGTGCAGGCCAAGGCGTTGTGCATCGTGCTCGGCGCCGAGTCCATTGATTGGGCCGCGCCGCCTGCCTGGGCCGCGCCGGTCGAAGAGAACATTTTCGCCGTCAAACTCGATCCGGCCCGTCCGCAGGAGCCGGAGCCGGTCGCTGTTCCGACAGGTCGTCGCCGTCGTGTGCGGTCACGCGGAATTTGAGAGGTTCCCCATGGCAGGACTTACCCTCGAGCAGGCGCAAGAGCGGCTGAACGACTGGCTTGAGGCGGACGCGGCCGTCGCTCGCAGCCAGTCCTATACGATTGGTACACGTACGCTCACACGCGCAAACGCCTATCAGATCCGTGAGAACATCGACTTCTGGACCAAGCAGGTCGAACGGCTGTCAGCGGTGTCCTCGCGCGGCCGGCGTCCTCGCTACATCGTGGGGCTGTGATGACGACGATCAAGGTTCCACGCCAAACGATTGTTGACCGCGTCGTCGGTTATTTTGCGCCCGGCCTCGCGCTGTCGATGCTTCGCGACCGGACCATGCTGTCCGCCTATACGGGGCAGGGTGGCTACAAGGGGGGGCGGCGCGACCGGCGCGCGACCCGCAATTGGCACCCGGGCGGTGGCAGCGCCGACGCAGACCTGTTGCCGCAGCTTACGGACCTCAGGGGCCGTTCGCGCGATCTCGCGCGCAACCTGCCGGTGGCGACCGGCGCCATCCAGACGAACCGGACCCACGTCATCGGCGAGGGGCTTGTCCTGAATGCGCAGTGCAACCGGAAGGCTCTGGGGATCACCGAGGAGCAGGCGACCGCCTGGAACGAGACGACCGAAGCCGAGTGGCAGTTGTTCTGCCGGTCGGCCGACTTCACGAGCGTGCAGCATTTCGCCGACCTGCAGGCGATGCTGTTCGGTGGCGTCCTGGAGAGCGGCGATATCTTCGCCATTCGCCGATTTCGGCGCGATCCGGGTGATGCCTATGGCACCAAGGTGCAGGTGATCGAGGCCGACATGGTCTCAAACCCGAACTGGATGGCGGACACGGATACGCTGGTCGCCGGCATCGAGCACACCCGTCAGGGCGTTCCTGTCGCGGTTCATGTGACCGACCGGCATCCTGGAGACCGCCGGCGCACCGCCGTCTCATGGCGGCGGGTGCCGATGCGCTACAACGACGGACGACAGATTGTCGTGCATCTGTTCGACCGGCTGCGTCCGACGCAAACGCGCGGCATTCCTTATCTCGCGCCGGTGGTCGAGGCGCTCAAGTCGCTCGGTGACTACACGGACGCAGAGGTCCGTGCGGCGGTTGTCAGTGCCATGTTCACGGTGTTCGTGAAGGGGGCCCCGTCACCCGAGACGGGCCCGCTGGCCTCCACGGATGCCGGCGGCACCGGGCGCGAGGATGAAATCGAACTCGGTGCCGGGGCGGTCGTGGATCTCGCTGAGGGCGAGGACATCGTGACGGCGAACCCGGGGCGACCAAACCCGCAGTTCGATGCGTTCGTGACGGCGTTCCTGCGACAGATCGGCGTGGCGCTCGAGCTGCCGTTCGAACTGCTGATCAAGCATTTCACGGCGAGCTATTCCGCCTCGCGCGCCGCGCTGGAGATGGCCTATCACTCGTTTCGGCGCCGGCGCTCGTGGTTCGTTCGCCAGTTCATGGAACCCGTCTATGGCTGGTTTCTGGAAGAGGCTGTGCTGACGGGCCGGATCGATGCGCCCGGGTTCTTCGATGACCCGGCGATCCGCGCCGCCTGGATGCGTGCCACCTGGACGGGCCCCGTCCGGATCTCGCTCGACCCGAAGAAAGATGCGGAAGCCGACAAGATCGACGTCGAGCAGCGGGTCAAGACACGTCAGCAGGTGCTGACCGAGCGTACTGGCGGGGATTTCGACCAGAAGGTCGAGCAGGTGCGACGGGAGGAGGCGGCGCTCGAAGGCCTGTCCGCCGCATCGCCGTCACCGGCTCCGATGCTGCCATCTCCCGACGATGAAGAGGACGACGACGCATGACGGTTCTTCTCCCCCACATCATGATGCAGCTCGTCGATATGCCGCTCGTGCTGCATCCGGGCAAGGTCAAGGCGATTCTCATCGGATTGGGCGGACGTCTCGTCGAGGGCGGGTTTCGTCTCGAGGATGACGGCATCCAGGTAGTCGACCACTGGCCGGCCCAACGGGCCGGAACGCTCGCCGATAATGTAGGGCGGGCATATGACCGTGCCGGACAGCCTCCCTACACGCTGGTCAACAACGTTGCCGTGATTCCCATTGAGGGGACCCTCGTTCACAAGGGGTCGTACGTGGGAAAATCATCCGGCCAAACCTCCTACGAGGGTCTGCAAGCGCAGGTCGCTCGGGCCGGACGCGACGACCGCGTCAAGGGAATTGTCTTCGAGGTCGACAGCTATGGAGGTCTCGTGTCTGGCGTCGCCCAAACCTGCGAGATGATCAGGCGGGTTTCAGAGGTCAAGCCAACGATGTCGATCCTCACCGACGCGGCCGCGTCTGCTGCGTACTGGCTTGCCTCACAAGCGCGCCAGATTGTCATTCCGCCGGATGGCAATGTCGGATCGATCGGTGCGCTGGCGGTCCACACCGATCTGTCCAGACAGGCCGATGCAGACGGCGTCACGGTCACGCTGATCGCGGCTGGCAAGCACAAGGCCGATGGAAATTCGCTCACCCCGTTGCCGGAGGATGTCCGCGACCGGATACAGGCGAGAGTCGAGGCTGTGCGACAGAACTTCGCCGCTGCGGTGGGACGGGCGCGGGGCAAGCGGTTCACTGCGGACGCGGCCCTGGCGACGGAAGGGGCGACCCTCGACGACGTCGAGGCGCTCAAGATCGGGATGGTCGATGCGATCGGCTATCCGAACGACGCATTTGCCGAGTTCGTCGCGGCAGTCAATCGGACGCGGTAGTCCGACAATCAGGAGAGTGAAGATGACGACTTCAAGTCTTGCTGCCGTCGCGAACGCGGCGGCTGATGCCGACGTGCGCGCGGGCCGTTCGGAGAATGCTCCGCCGGTCGAGGAGGTCGTGGCCCGGGCCGATCACGACGCCGCCCTCAAGGCAGCGCGCGATGAGGGCTTCGCCGCCGGTGTGAAGGCGGAAAACGCCCGCATTCTGACCATCGAGGGCAATGCCCTGAAGGGTCACGAGGCGCTTGTCGCCGCGCATAAGGCGGATCCCTCGGTCACGCCCGAGGCGTCCGCCATGGCGATCCTGAAGGCGGAGCGCGAAAAGCCCGCTTCCGATCCCAAGGCGGGCGCACAGCGCACGCTCGAGGCGATGGACAAGGCCGCCGAGGGTGTCGAAAGCCGTCCGTCGGCCGCCGGCGATGCTGGCGCGGATGCGCCCAAGGCCACGACCCCGGAGGGGTGGACCGCCGAATGGGAGGCTTCCGACAAACTGAAGGCCACGTACCCGACCGCCGAGTCCTATGTGGCGACCATGAAGCGCAAGGCGCGCGCCGCCTGACGCGTCCATTCGGTCATCGTGACCGGTGTTTCAGAACTCCAGAACCTGAGGTGACATCATGACCACGCTCGCCGCGAACAAGCTTCGCGACTACCAGCTCGGCGACAACGAGGAATATCCCGTCATCGCCGACGACACGATCTTCCAGGGTGCGGCCGTCGGCGAGAACGGCTCCGGCTATTCCCGTCCGCTCGTCGCCGGCGACCCGTTCCAGGGGTTCGCCATTGCCGAGGCGAACAACGCCGGCGGTGCCGCCGGGGCTATCAGCGTCAACGTGCGCAAGCGCGGCAACATCGCCCTGCCCATTTCCGGGCTTGCGGTGACGTCCAACGATCGTCCGGTGGTCTACGCCAGCGATGACGATACGTTCACGCTGACCGCGACGAGCAACTCGCCGATCGGGCGCGTGTCGCGCTGGGTCTCGACCGGCGTCGCCATCGTCGAGTTCGACGCTGCAATGGCGCGCGAGATTGCCGAGCGTGTGGCCGGCGACGTCTGACGCCAGCGCAAGCGCTCCCTCCTGACCGTCTCTGGCCGCGCCATTCCAGCGCGGCTTTTTCATGCCCGCGCCGATGTGCGCGACCACCAGAAAGGACAGCACAATGCTTCCGCAGCAGTTCCAGAAAATCACCACCGAGGGCGTGCGCGGCATGATCCTCGCGCGCATCGACACCGGGTCCACCAACTGGGTGAACAGCGTCGCCATGCGCATGACCTCCATGCAGGCGAGTGAGGAATACGCCTGGCTCGGCTCGTCTCCGGCCCTGCGCGAGTTCATCGGCGGGCGTACGCCGGCCGAACTGCGCGAGCTTTCGTTCATCATCTCGAACAAGGATTTCGAGACGTCGCTCCGCATCCAGTCCAAGGACATGCGGCGTGACAAGCTCGGCATGATCCAGGTTCGTATCAACCAGCTCGCCGACCGGGCGCTCGATCATCCGGCCAAGCTTCTGTCCACGCTCATTCTGAATGGCGCGGCGTCCACGTGCTACGATGGCCAGTATTTCTTCGATACCGATCACAGCGAGGGCGACAGCGGGGCACAGAGCAACGACCTGTCGCGGGCAATCGTCGACAAGGATGCTCCCACCGGCGACGAGATGGCCGACTCCATCATGGAGTGCATCATGGCCATGTACGGGTTCAAGGACGATCGCGGCGAGCCGATGAACCAGTCGGCGAGCGAGTTCACCGTCATGGTTCCGCCGTCCTACCTCAAGGCCGCGATGCTCGCCGTGAAGGCGATCCTCGGAACTGGCGGCAAGAGTGCGACCCTGCCGACGCTTTCGGCCGATTTCACGATCAACGTGGTGGTCAATCCGCGCCTGTCGGCCTGGACCGACAAGTTCGTGCTGATCCGCACGGACGAGGCGGCGAAGCCGTTCATCCTGCAGGAGGAGGATATTCCTGATGTCGTCGCGCTCGGCGATGGCACGGAGTACGAACAGCTCCACAAGGAGCACCTCTACGGCATCGATTGGACCGGCAACGTCGGCTACGGCTACTGGCAGTTTGCCTGCCTGATGACCCATACCACCGCGTAATGCGGTGATGGGCAGCGCCCGCGGCTTCGGTCGCGGGCTTTCTCTCCGATCATCGGAAGGCATTCCCCATGAAATATCGTGTTGAAGGCGGCGTCGCCGAGATCGGCGCCGACATGCTGTTGCGTCTCAGCGACGAGCAGGCGTCCGCGCGAAGCCATGCGCTCGAGCAGTCCGACGACGGCAAGCAGTGGCGCCCGCGCCATGTGGTGCAGTTCAAGAGCGGCGAGGAACTCGGCATCGACTGCGATCCCGAGGACCTGCCGCGCTCGCTGTCTCTGGTGCTGGTGCCGCTTGGCAAGCGCCGCAAAGCCGCCCGTGGCAAGCCGGCGGACCAGCCGCGCGAGGAGATTTCGGACGACGAGGACGGTGACGCCTCCGACGACGGTGAACCCGAGGGAGATGGCGGCGACGTTCCGTCCCTGGAGGGCTGATCGATGGCCGTCGAGTCCGCAGCGGATCGGGCCGCGTTTCTCGATGTCGATGAGTTCGGCCTCTCTGTCACCTACACCAGGTCCGGCGGTGGCGTGTCGGTCTTCGCCGGCATCTTCGACGAGGTGGACGATATGATGGGTCTGACCGATCCGGGTATTGTCTCCGCCTCGCCTGTTCTCACGTGTCGCACGGCGGACCTGCCAACGGGGGCGGGCGAAGGCGACACGCTCTCCATCGACGGTGACACCTATGCCGTTGCGGCTCCGCCTCGCCACGATGGCACGGGCATGACGACGCTCACGCTCGAGGCGGTGTCATGAGCCATGTCCGGACACAGATCATCGGGGCGGTTGTTGCCGCGCTGACGGGGCTTTCCACCACCGGCGCGAACGTATTCCCGCAACGTCGATACCCGACGGGTGACGGTCAATGGCCGTGCCTGCTGGTCTATCGCGGGCGGGAGGTCTCGACCCCCGACGAGATCGGCCGACCGCCTCGGGAAATGGCGCGCACGCTGGAGGTCCTCGTCGAGATCGTCGCCACGGGGGCTCATGCCGAAGACGTCATCGATGACGCGTGTGTCGAAATCGAGCAGGCGCTCGCGGCGGACGTGACCCTCGGGGGGCTGGCGATGGAAACATTCGTTTCCGGCTATGAGCCCGCCCCCCTGCTTCCAGACCAGCCGCGCCAGCAGACGGGCGCGGCACGACTGACACTCAACATTTCCTATCGAACCACCGACGCGGATCCGGAAACGGCCGCGTGATGAAAGGGTAAGACCATGACGACGGTTCACGGCAATGAAGGCAAGGTGATGGTGGGGACGGACGAGCTCCGGGTGCGCTCGTTCAGCCTGACCACCCGGGCGCCGGTCTCCAATGACACCGCCATTGGCGATGCATGGGATGTCAACATCGCGGGCGCGCCGAAAAGCTGGTCCGGCACGCTGACGGCCACCTACAAGAAGGCGTCGAACGAAGCGCAGGAGGCCTTGGCGGCGGGGGCGAGCGTGGCGCTCGAGCTTTATGCTGCCGGCGATGGAGCGGGCGAGACCTATTACTCCGGCACGGCCCTGATCGAGGAGCGCGGGCTTTCGAGCTCGGTCACCGACCCTGTCGAGGTCACGTTCAGTTTCACCGGCACCGGTGCGCTCGCCAAAGAAACCGTGGGGGCCTGATCATGAGCGTCATCGATCGCGCCCGCGCGCATTACAAGTCCCTCCCGCGCAAGGAAATCAAGGTTCCGGAGTGGGGTGAAGAGGGCGAACCGCTCGTGATCTATGCCAGCGCGATGACCGTCGCGCATACCGACAGGATCTCCGACGAGGGCAATGCGAACAAGGCGGAAATGTTCGTCGATGTTCTCATTCTCAAAGCCCAGGACGCGGACGGGAACATGCTGTTCAGCGACAAGGACCGGCACACGCTGACCCGGGAGGCGGACAAGCGGGTCGTTTCCCGGATCGCGCTCGAGATCCTGTCGGGACCGGACGCAAAGACGCTCGAGGGAAACTGAGGAGCGGTCGGCGGGCGTTGCAGTTCGCGCTTGCCGACCGCCACCACTGGCCGGTTTCGCTCGTCGAGGAGATGCCGGAAAGCGAGTTTCAGGAGTGGTTGATCTTTCTGACGAAGATCAAGCCGGAGCAGGACAGGAAGGGGTAGGGCGTGACTCCAGACCTTAAATTTCGCATCCGAGGTTCGGACGAGTCCGCCCCCGCCTGGAACTCCGCACGGCGGCATATGGGTGATACTCGCCGAGCAAGCGTGCTGCTGAGCGGAGACGTGCGGGCTGCCACAGAAGCGGTCAAGGGACTCGGAAGGGAGGCCTTGATCGGTTTCGGTGTCGTGGGTGCGGCGGTCGGAGCCGCGACACTGGCGATGCGCCAGTCAGCGGCATCCATCGCCGAAATTGGTGATGCCGCCCGCAGGGCCGGCATGGACGTGGTCACGTTCCAGGAGCTCTCATACGTCGCCGAGAAGAACCGGATCTCGGTTGATGCCCTGACGGACGGCATGAAGGAATTGTCCTTGCGTGCTGACGAGTTTGTCGTGACCGGAAAGGGGCCCGCTGCGGAGGCGTTTCAGCGTCTTGGCCTTGGCGCGGATGCGCTTGCCGAGAAACTCTCCGACCCCAAGGCGTTGTTCATCGACATCATCGACCGGTTGCGCCAGCTCGACAAGGCGGCGCGGATTCGCATCGCCGACGAGATTTTCGGCGGCACCGCAGGTGAGCGTTTCGTCGAACTGATCGATCAAGGTGCGGACGGCATTCGCGATACAATCAAGGAGGCCAATCGCCTCGGGATCGTGATCGATCGCGAGGGTGTCGACAAAGCTGCTGATGTCGATGCCGCGTTCAAGCGTATCACCAACACCATCGGAACAAACCTCAAGGCGGCGGTGGTTGATGTTGCCGGGGAGCTGACGCATTGGCTGGACCTGCTGGATGCCGTCGATCGCCGATCCGACGCGACCATCCGAAAGCAGATCCAGGACAAAATGGTTGCTGTTGACCGGATCGCATACAACTTCGGTCCCACGTCGACGGCTGTCAAAAACGGCCTTGCCGAAATCGATCTTCTGCAAAAAGAGCTCGCGAAACGTGCTTTGGAGCGCGGGCCTACCAGGGTGCAAACCTTCGGGCGCAAGGATGGCATGGTCGACTTTGGTTCGGGGAGTCTCAGCTTCACTCCCATCAAGGTCGACCCGGATGCAGACAAGGCCCGCGCCAAAGCCACCAAGGACGCGGAACGGCAGGAGGCGCAATACAAGCGGGTCATCGATGCGTTGAACCGCGAACAGGCCGCGCTTTCCATGACATCGCTCGAGCAGCGCATCGCAAACGAGCAGGTCCGCGCCGGGGTAACGGCGAAGTCCGACCAGGGCAAGGCGATTTCGGCGGTGGTGACGCGTATCGAGCAGGAGCGCAAGGCGCAAGAGGCTTTCAACGAGCGGCTGCAGTTCTTCGGTGAACTTGGCGCGGGCGCGTTCAGCGACCTGATTGCCGGTGCCGAGAATTTTGAGGGCGTCATGCGTCGCGTCGGCCTGTCCATCGCCGATGCGGCGTTGCAGGCGGCCATATTCGGGCAAGGGCCGCTCGCCAGCCTGTTCGGCCTGCAGTCCACCGGCACCAGCAGCTTCGGCGGGCTGCTGGGGTTGTTCGACGGGTTCTTCGCAGGCGGTGGATCACTCGGTGCGGGACGGTGGGGCATTGCCGGTGAAGCCGGTTATCCCGAAGTCGTCACGGGCCCGGCGAAGGTCTGGACCCCTGCGGACCTGGCGGCGGTGGCCGGGCACTCCGGTGCGTCTGGTGGACAATCCCGGTTGGTGGTGTCGCTGGGGCCGGGCCTCGAGGCGAGCATTCTCGACCAGGCTGCCGGGCAATCCATCGCGATCGTCGAGGACTATGACGAGCGCCGGGCTCCGGCCACGGCCCGCGCCGCCGTTGCCGGCGCAAACCGCTCCAGCACCCGACGGGAGTTCCGCCAATGACGATTGACTATCCGCGTGAGCTTCCGGCATGGCTGCGGGTGCTGACCCCGACGCGTTTCGCGGTAGTGCGGGACCAGTCGATCAATCGGCGGCGCGGCCGGCCCATGCAGGTGATCGACAAGAGCGACCCCTATTGGTCGCTGGACCTGACCACCGGCAACTGCACGGCGGATCGCGTGGCGGAAATGGAGGCGTGGGTTGCCTCCCTGCGCGGCGGGTTGAACGACATGCTGTATCGCGATCCGCGACACGTCACGCCGCGCACCTATGGCGGCACGTTCGACGGGCTCACGCGGCATGGCGGCGGGGCGTTCGATGGCACGGCAGACGTCGACAGCATCGCGCCCGCAACGGTCACGGTGTCGGATCTGCCGTCGACCTTCGCGCTCAAGGCTGGCGATCGCATCGGGCTCGAGGAGGGCGGCGCCTATTCGCTGCACCGTATCCTCGAGGATGCGACCGCCGTTGCCGGCGTCGTGACCCTGTCCGTCGACCCGTTCATTCGAACCGGGCTGTTCTCGACCTCGGCGACGGCAAACTTCCTGCGTCCCGCCGTGCGGATGATCGTGACCCAATTCGATCCGCCTGACGGTCGTGCGTTGCAGACGCTGCACCTGGCAGCATCCGAAAGGGGGCTCTGATGCGCAGTCTCGATCCCGCCGTCACGGCGCTGATGGTTTCCGGGCGCTGGATACAGCGCGAGGCGATATTGTTCGATTTTGCCGAGGGGCAGTACGGGTTCTGGTGGGGGCAGGGGCCGTTCACGTGGAACGGGGTGACGTTCGTCGGGGCGGGGCAGCTCCTGGATGTGCAGGACGTTTCCGCCGGGGGCGACATGCCGCCGGAACTGACAGTGACGCTGTCGGCGGTGCCGAACAGCGACCTGACGCCAGACGTGCTCGCCACCGTCGAGGAGTACACCTGGCACCTCAGGCCGGCGCTCGTCTATCGCTTTTTCTTCTCGCCCGAGACGGGGGCGATGGTGGGCTCGCTGCCGGACGTGCTGTTCCGGGGGCAGGTGGACCAGATCCGGCACCTCGAGGGCGAGAGCTACACGCTCGAGGCGCGGCTCGTCGGGCGCACCGTCGATCTGCGCAAGGCAGGCCGCTTCATCAGGGGCATCGAGACGCAGAAGGTGATTAACGGCGGCGAGCCGGACCTCTTCTTCGAACATGCCGCCTCGTCGGCGACGCAGACCGCCAAATGGGGGACGGGCGAATGAGGCTGGCCGGATGGGAAGAGCGCGTGCTCGACGTGATCGCCGATCACCAGGGGCGTCCGTTCGAGTGGGGCGGCCGGCGTGGCGGCTCCGACTGCCACATGATGGCGATGGATGCGGTCGAGGCCGTCACGGGTGCCGACCCCTATGCCGACGAGCGCGGGCGCTATCGCACCGCCATCGGCGCGTTGCGCCGGTTCACCGCGCGCGGGTTCTCCGGCCTCGGCGATGCCTATGCCGCGGTGCTCGACGAGGTGCCGCCCTCTCTCGCGCGGCGCGGTGACATAGGCCTGGTGCAGGTCGCCGATGCGTCCGGGCGTCTCGCAGAGGCGGCGGTGGTGATCCTGCCACCGCACGCCTATGGCAAATCCGAGCAAGGCGCGTTGCGCCTGCCTCTCTCCGCCGTGACACGAGCCTTCAGGGTCGAGTGATGATCACACCAATCCTGGCACTGTTCCTGCTGGTGATGTCCGCCGGCGCGGCCTCGGCCGCGCCGATCGCGGCGGCCATCGTCGGGCTCATCGGACTGACCGGCACGGCGGCCTCCTTCGCCACGGCCGTGATCGGCATTGGCCTGTCGCTTGGTGCTCGAACGCTGCTGTCCTCGCTGTTAAGTCCTTCCGAGCCCGATGTCTCGCCGGCGTCGCTCGGGGCCAGTGCCGAGTTGCGGTTCGGCTCGCGCGTCGCGCATGAGCTGGCGTTCGGCGAGGTGATCACCAGCGGACACTACATCTACTGGAACACCCACGGCGCGAACCGGCGCTATCTCGACCAGGTCTATGTGCTGGCGTCGGGCTGGTGCGACAGCCTCATGGCGCTTTATGTCAACGGCGAGTCCGTGAGCCTGCTGGAGGTCGACAGCGGCACCGGCTGGACGAAATACGCCGTCACCCTGCCGGACGATGGCGGCACGCGCCGCATGTGGGTCACATTCTGGGAGGGCCGGCACGACCAGGCGGCAAGCCCGGCGCTCGTCGCGAACTCCAATCCCCCCGGCCGCTGGTCGACGGACCACATCGGCGTCGGCATGTGCTACGCGCATGTCGAGGCGGATTATGACGCCAATCTCGAGGCGTTCCGGGGCCTGCTGAACGGCTCGTCGTTGAAATTCCGGTTCAAGGGGTTGCGGCTCTACGATGCCCGGCTCGACACCACCGCCGGCGGCTCCGGCTCGCATCGGCTCGACGACTGGACGACCTGGGAATGGTCGGACAATCCGGCGGTTGCCTGCCATCATTACCAGCTCGGGTATTTCATCAACGGCGTGCGCGTCGTCGGCATGGGCCTGCCGGCCTATGACCTCGCCACGACCCATTACATGGCGGCGGCGAACGTCTGCGACGAGTCTGTTGCCGTGCCGGGCGGCGGCACGGAACCGCGCTACCGGGTGGCGATGTTCGCGAGCGACGAGGTCGAGGCCGTCGACGTTGTCGACCGGCTGGTCTCGGCGATGGGTGGCGAGCGGCTGGAGCGCGACGGCATTCACGGCGTGCTCGCCGGCGCGGCACAGGTGCCCGTCGCGGCGCTGACCGACGATGACCTTGTCGCCGGTCAGCCGGTGACATTCTCCACGCGGCTGACGCGACAGGATCTCGTCAACGAGCTGTATGGGCAGTATTCCGATCCCGACCAGTTGTTCGAGCTCGCCGATATCGAACCGGTGATCGGCGATACCGCTCTCAAATCGGAGGACGGGGGCGAGACGCGGCCGGCGCCGGTGACGCTGCAACAGGTGCCGAGCGCGACGCAGGGGCGTCGTCTGCTGCTGATCTCGTTCCGGCGCGGGCGGATGCAGGCGCGGGCCTCGATCGTGCTGGGACTGGAGGCGCGCACGCTGGAGGTCGGCGACTGGATCACCTGGCGTGGGCGCACGTGGACAATCAGCGGCACCAGCATGTCGACCGGCGATGACGTGATTGTCGTCTCGCTCGCGGAAATCGCCGCCAGCGTCTATGCGGTTGGCGCCGGGGACGTGACCACGGTTCCGGTGATCCCGACCCCGCCGGCGCTGCCGGCCCGCCCGACGAATGTGTCGGGCCTGCTGGTGCAGGCGACGACGCTCACGGGCGCGGACGGTCAGGCGCTGCCGGCGCTCGCCGTCTCGTGGGACGCGGTTGCTGACGAGACCATCCGCACCGTGGAAATCCAGTACCGCCGGGATGGGGACACCGGGACGGGCGAGAGCCGCACCGTCGCGCGCCCGGCGTCCGGCACATGGGACGGCACGGTGATCGCCGGCGGGCTGATGGCCGGCACCGACTATGAGGTGCGCACCTCGATCACGACGTTTCCGGCGCGGCGGGTGACCTGGTCGGAGTGGGTGTCCGTTACCACGGGCGGGGATTTCATCGTCGGTTCGGCGGGCGCGCTTGTGGATGCCGCCGGCGAGCGGACCCGATCCGCCTCCGAGATCTTCAACAGTGCCGATACCTCGCTGTTCGAACAGATTCACCGGATCGTCAACGAGGTGACCGGGGACGCGGACAGGGTCGACCGGCTGGAACGCACGAGCGAGCACTCGCGCGCGGCCTATACCCACGCGGTGCAGTTGACAGCCGACGAGACAGCGGCGCGCGTCACGGCGATCGAAACCCTCGAGACCGAACTGACGGACCAGATCGACGGCAAGGCGTCGGTGACCTATGTCGACGAGGCCGTGACGAGCGAAAGCGAGGCGCGGGCGACCGCCATCAATCAGGTCGAGGCGACGTTGAACGGCTTTTTCGCCGGCGGGTTCATTCGCTTCTCGGCGAATGCCGGCACGCTGCCATCGGGCGTGGTCGCCGAATTCCTGTTGCAGCTCAACGCGGGCACCGAAGGAACGCCGGACTGGAAAACCTCCGGGCTGGCACTGCAGATCCTCAGCGATCTCAGCTCGCGCATGGCGATCAATGTCGACCAGTTCGTCATCGACGACGGCAGCGGCAACACCGTCCCCGTGTTCGTCATCGACGATGGCCGGGTCACCATCAACAACCTCGTGTTCCTCAATGCCATCGGCGGGCGCATCCGCTCCGCCGACGAGACGATGGATACCAACTATGACGCGGGTTACATCCGGATCGTGAGTGGATCATGACCAAGCTGACCTCCTACATCGGCGACGACGGTCGCGTCGCGATCTACACGGGCGACAAGTCCGAGGCTATCGAAGCGGACCCGCACGCGGATATCGGTCGTGTGCTGTTTCATTCGGCGCTGCCGTATGTGACCAACCGCGAAGTCATCGAGGGCACGCTCACGCTCGAGGCGGGCGGCTACGATGCCGTTGCCAAGCGGGTCTACAACATCCACGCGCACGGGTACGATTTCACGCCGTTCATCCTGGGGGCCGCGCTCAACCTGAGGGCGCGCACGACGGACGGATGGACGCCGTCGTTCAACACGGCGACGGCATTCACGACCGGGACCGTGCCCATGAGTGGCACGGTGCAACTGGGCAGCGACATCGTTGCGCCCTACGGCGGCTGGTATCTGGGCAAAAACCTGCAGGTGGGTGTGAACGACACCCATGTGACGATCACGGATGTTCAGCCCGAGCTTTTCACCTCGCCCGACTATGCGCCGTTGACGTCGTTCACCTACGATCTCGACTACCGCGTCGTCCTCACAAACTTCCCGCTGCCGGTGTGACGCCATGCCGATCGATCCCGACGACGTCTTCTTCCTGTCCGCTACCGAATTCTGGTTTCAAAGCGGACTGGTGACCCACAACACCAGTCACATCCGGCTTGGCACCGGAGTGACGCCGATCCCGACGTATTTCGGGACGACGATCACAGTCGATCCCTATTTCCCGGAGGCGGCCTATCCGATCTGGGGGCTCGATGGGCTCGGGTGGACCAGGTACTCGACGCCGGTCATCGACCGCACGTCCCTCGACACACGGGTTTATGGCAGCGGCACGTCCTCGTCGGGTGGCGAGGTGCGGCTCGATGCCGGACGACTGCAGATGTGGGCCGATGACGGCACGCCGACCTTCGATAGCGAGGACAGCCGGCAATATCTGACCGACGTCTACACCGGCTCGATCACGATTCCCGAGGTCAACGGCGGGTCTGGCGGGGCCGGTGGCACGCGCCTGTGGGACGTCTCCGGCGGGCCCGTGCGGGCTGGCAGCACGTTTGCCCAGGGCATGGTGCGGCTGGACTCCGAGATCTGGGATCGCGACTGGATGGCCATCGGCGGCACGCTGGCGACGGTGCATCGCGTGCCCCGGTTCTACGGTGTGTGGTTTCCCGGGCAGCCGGCGCGCTGGGGCGCTGTGGCAACGCAACTGCAGCTCCTGACGCCGGTGTTCGACGGGGGCGAGCTGAAGATCCGCGAAGACTACAAGGTGGCGGGCCAGCAGTTCGGATTGCAGTTCAAAATCCCGACGCTGACCTTCGACTACGTTCTCGCCGTCGGCGGGTTCAACTGACCGTCCACGCCACCGCTGTTGCCCATCCGCCGCCCGGTGATCCGAGGCGGCTTTTTTGTGCCCGCATGAGAGGTGCTCATGGCCACCGAAGCCGAGATCCTGACCAAATTGAACGACCTGCTGGACGGCATCGACTCCGTGCTCGACGGGGCCGGGGCCTCGAAGCTGGTCACCCTCGACCGCGCGACGCCTGCCGATGCGGCGCTCGTCTATCTGCGCGAGAACGGCGACGAGCGCTTCCGCTGGGGGATGCCGGGCGGCGAGGATGATTTTGTCATCCAGCACAGCCCGGACGGCTCGCCGCTCACCTACTCGGATGTGCTCCGCATTGACAGCGAGACGGGCAAGGTGACCGTCACGGGGCTGGCGATCGAGGGGGCCAGCTTTGCCGACACCTCGTTCACCGGGCAATCGCTGTTCGCGGACGGCAGCGCCGCCGCGCCGTCGATTGCGAACGACGGAGACACGAACACCGGACTGTTTTTCCCGGCTGCAGACCAGATCGCTGCGGTGACAGGAGGCGAGGTGCGGTGGCTGGCAGATGCCAACGGTCGTGTCGGCGTCGGAACGGGGCTGGATACGCCGCGCCGCCGGCTGCATGTGCGTCAGGGGAGTGCTGTTGGGGGGAGTGAGGACGTCAATACTGTTGCGCTGATCGAGCACGGCGACAGCAACGCCGCCCTGTATATCAAGACGCTATCCAATAAACTCGGGGCGATAATGTTCGGCCACGAGTCTGAAATCAACAAGGGGCAAATCCGCTACGATCACAACTCCAATTACATGTCGTTCTGGACGGACTCGTTTGAGCGAGTCCGCGTCGACAGTTTAGGCCGCGTTGGCATTGGCACCACGGTTCCCGGATACATCCTTGACGTTTTTGAAAACAAAGACGCTCTCAGCCTCATCCGGTTCCGCAATGCGGCAACAGGTGCCAGTGCCCGATCCAGACTGCAACTATCGACTGGAACGGGAAACTCGTACCTCAATCTCGATTTGGCGGACGGAAACGGCTCCCCGTATCTGACGCTGGCGGCGGGTCCGGCGCTGACGGCCGCATATCTCGACCTGCCGGATTTCAGATTCCGCCCTGGTGGCACTGAGATTGCCCGCATCACCAGTGCCGGTCTGGCAGTCGGATCGACTGGCGGCGATTATGGCGTGACGTGGCGCGGCGTGTTCCGACACGACTACGATGGATCGACAGATGTAGGAATTATCAACAGCGTCTCCGGCTCCGCCGCGGCGGTCAGGCATCGCATGATCGGCGGGACAGGGAACTCCTCTAGGGTTGAAATCCTCGCTGACAATAATGGATCACCTTATTTCACGTACCTCTATGGCTCTGCCGTCGAGAGCGTGAGATGGGTCTCGGGCGCAACCGAGTTCATGCGCTACGTCGCATCGACCGGAAACCTCGGCGTCGGAACGCCCTCTCCCACCGAAAAGATCGACATCAACTCCGACGCTATTCGCGTGCGGGGCACGAGAACACCTGCATCCGCATCTGCACCCGGAGAGGTCGGAACAGTCTGTTGGGACGCGTCCTATGTCTACGTCTGCACGGCCACGGATACGTGGGTGCGCGCTGCCCTTTCAACCTGGTGAGGATGACATGACCACGAGTTACACATGGAGTTTCCCGCAGTTCTGCACCAAGCCCGTGGTCGGCGAGTTGGTCGACGTGGTGTGCGAGGTGCACTGGCGGCTGCGGGCGGACGACGGCACGCATGACGCGGAGGTCTATGGCTCTGTCACGCTGCCGGAGCCGGACCCGGAGGCGTTCACGGATTTCGACGCGCTGGACGCCGCGACCGTGACGGCGTGGGTGTCCGGCCTGCTCGACGTGCCGGCGCTCGAGGCGCGGCTCGCGGCGATGCTGGCCGAGAAATCCGAGCCCTCGACGGTTCCCCGTCCTGCGCCCTGGGCGTGAGGGCGTGACGCCCGACCTTTTCCCACACCTGAAACCATGAGGATCACAACATGACCGACAAGACCGAAACTGCCACCGACACTGGCGCCGCCGACACTGGCGCCACCGCCACCGCGACCGACAACGCCGCTGCCCGCCTGCAGGGGCACGGGCTTCAGGCATCGTTCGGCTCACTCTCCGAGACCGTGCGGGATCTGGCGGTTGCCCGGGCGAATGAGGCCGGCGCGCGGGCCATCGCCGAAGCGCAGCTCGCCGAGGCCCGCCGTCAGCTCGAGGCGCTGCGTGCGGAGGTGGAGAAGCTGAAGGAGGCGGCGGGCGGGACGCCCAAGGCCAAGCCGGCCGCCTGACCCCGCGGGCGTTCGCGCCCGAACAGACTGACCGTTCATCCGCCGCCCCGGCATCCGGAGGCGGCTTTTTCGTGCCCGATCGATGGAGACGGCTATGCGGCTTTCCCGCGACTGGCGCCGCGTGCTGCGGCGCGCCTGGAGCGTGCGCCTGATGGCGCTCGCGGCCCTGCTGACCGCTGCCGAGGTGGGGATGCCCTACCTCGGCGACCTGTTGCCGGCGCGGCTCATGTCCGCGCTGGCAGGACTGTCCGCCGGCGGTGCGTTCGTCGCCCGGCTCATCGCACAGAAGGAGTTTGAAGATGAGAACGAGACTTAAAATCGCGGGGGCGCTGTCCGCACTCGGCATCGCCGCGGCCGGGCTGATCGGCGGGTTCGAGGGCCTGCGCACGACGGCCTATCTGGATCCGGTCGGCGTGCCGACCGTCTGCTATGGCGAAACGCGTGGTGTGGAAATGGGCGATCGGCATACGGCCGAGGAATGCCGGGCCATGCTCGGTGATGCCTTGATCGAGTTCGAGCAGGACATGCGCGCCTGCCTGGACCATCCCGACGAGATTCCCGACGGGCCGTACACGGCGTTTCTTTCGCTTGCCTACAACATCGGCACTGGCGCGTTCTGCCGCTCGACGCTGGTGCGGTTGGCGAATGCGGGTGACCTGCGTGGCGCGTGCAACCAGCTCCCGCGCTGGAACCGGGCAGGGGGGCGGGTGCTGCAAGGGCTCGTCAACCGCCGCGCCAAGGAGAAGGAAATCTGCCTCGCCGGGCTCGACGGCCCCGTGACCGTGCCGGGCGAGACGTCGGCGACGGACTCATCTCCCCTGACGGAACCGCCGGCCGTCACGCCCGATGCGGCTGCGGGCACCGATCAGGAGGCCTCGCCGTTGGCGTGGCTTGGCGTCGCCGGAATGGCGCTCCTGGTGCTGGCGCTGGTGGTGCTGCTGGTGCGGAGGTTCCTGAAATGAAACTGACCCCTCAGCAAAAACTCGAGGCGCTGCAGCACAAATATTACCAGTGTCATCAATGGGTGCCGGCTGCTGGTGACCTCTACACAACCTGTCGTGCCGATCTGGAGGTTTATGAGGTTGTGGACGTGTCAGGCGGGATCGTTCGAACCCGCTACACCGAGGGAAGTGACGGTGTTTCCGAGTGGCCGGAGTCCGAGTTCACGACCGTTGGTTTCGGGCCAATGCGTGTCTGGATTCCGCCGTGGGTCATGACCGCCCCAGGGCAGGTGCCGGCATGATCGGCGCGGCCTGGGCGATCCTGAAGACGCTGTTCGGCGGGCTGGTCTCCAGCTCCGCCGGGCGGATCGTGGTCGTGGTGGTGGCGGCCGCGACGATCGGGGCCGGGGCGCTGTGGCTGTACGGCGAACGGCAATACCAGCGCGGCGCGGAGCAGGGCGCCGCGGCCGCGCTGGAGCAGGCACGGCAGGAAACGGAGGCGGCAATCAATGACATCACCAATGCGGCGGATCGGGCTCGCGTGCGGCGTCGGCTGTGCGTTGATCGTGGGGGCGTGTGGAACAACGCAGACGACGAGTGCCGTTCACGATGACCTCAGGGCCTCGGCGCGTGGCATCGTCGGCGTGTCTCTGGTCGGCGCGCGGGGACTGACCGACCGGGATCAGGACGCGATTGACGACACCGTGGCCGGCCTGTGCGGCGCGCGCGTGTGGACGCGGAGCGAGTGTGCCCGGCACGATGCGGCGAGGGGGGCAGACCGTTGAGCGATGCGGAGATCGAGGCGCTCCGCAGGGCGGTGACCGAACTGACCATGAGCGTCGGGCGGCTGGTTGGCGGTTTCGAGACCATGGTTGCCGAGTTTCGCAGCGAGCGGGAATCGTCCGCCACCAGCCGCAAGGGCATGTACAAGGCGTTGGAGGAGCTGCGGCGGGAGCAACTGCACGCGGCCGGGGAGATCCGGTCCGTGGCGGAGCGTGTCGAGGCGATTGAGCCGGCGGTCGCGGACTACAACCGGCGTCAGGTGCAGCTCGAGACCGGGGGGCGGCTGGCGAAAGCCGCGTGGTGGTTCGGAGGGTTTGTCATGCTCGCCACCGTCACCATCGGCAGCAACTGGGACCGGATCACCGGGGCGTTGCGAGGCTGGCAGGGGAAGTAGGGCGGTGGTCCGGACATGAAAGAGCCCGGCGCGAGGGATCGCGCCGGGCTTTTTGCGTTTGTGGGGCAACGCTAGGAATGACCTAGCAATCTGAAAGTAAATCTCTCTGAGCGAGATCCTGGGGAATTTCAAGTTCGTGCAGCCCCACCACCTTGAGGCCAACTTCCTTGGCAAATGCACATTGCCGTTCATCACAGGACACGAACATGTCAACACGGTGCGACTGGGCGATTGAAACAATCATTCGATCCATCTTTACGTGTTGCCACGGTCCAGGCTGACCACCCCGCTTGTCTCCCGCGCGGATTGCTTTCCTCATCATCCGGCCAAAATCGACGGCCGACCGCGCACTAAATTCTGCAACCTCGATAGCGGCGTGAGATTGTAGCTGGAATACATATTCTTCCGACGCTTCGTCAGACGATAGGACTTCTGCCAAGCATGGAGATGGAACTATTATCTTGCCGCCACTTTTATTGACGGTGAGTATCAGTCCTTGGACGCGCTGCACGCAGTGCTCTATTGGAGACTTTGTCTCCGGATGCAATGGTGTCCTGGCTTCGGGATGAAGCATGAGCGTCAACACGGTATTGTCGACGGCCACTTTCAAGCGGCACCATCTTCTTTGTCTGCTTCGCGCCAGTCATTCAGCGGGTCGTCTTTCCAGTCCGCTTGAATATTGCGAAGGCTTTCAATAGCTAGCTGCAATGTGCTTGTCTGAAGTGGCCATATGTCAACGATTTCCAAGTCGTCACAATGCCACTCTCCCGCAGCGGTTTGCTTCCAAATACCCTTTCCCCGAAGTCGGACGTTCTTGAACAAATTTTGACGAAGCTTGTCAGTGAATCTACTTTCGGCGCGACAGCGTATGTGCCCGGCGCCTCCGTCACGGCGAATGCGAGCTTTCAGCGCGCCGGAGTCTTCAGCGGACAGGGAATAAAGGTTTCCGGTGACCACTCCCGTGTCCACCAGTCCTCTCGCCGGTTCCGTGTCGCTGTCTCGGCCCTTGAACCTTAGGACCGTCGCACTTCCGATTTGCAGATGTGCAGCGCCGCCATCCCTGCAGAGCAGGTTTTCAATCCGCTGATATGCGCTCCTGGCCGCCGCCGGTGCGTTTCCATTTCGTATGGCTGCTATATTCGCTCGGGCTGCCTGAGACGCCTTGCCATCTTTTGGTTGAGCCACCAAACGAGTGCTGCCCCGCTCTACGCGGGAAAGGTGCACAGACGTGTCGTAGCCCAGCATGGTGGCGAGATGAGTAATGTACTCGCCCATTCGAGACATGGGGATCTCTTCCGGCCGGCGGTACGGCAAGATCCAGACGATCTCCCGATTTAGATTTCCCATCATAGCCCGGCTTCCTATGCCGCCCCATCCCTAGCCATATGGTACTGTAAGGACACTCTGTTAACATTTTTTCGGCGCTTCGAAACTGAAAACTGCAAATGCCCATTCGATAGATGCGCTGGCAGAAGATCGGCAGTCTTGCCGCCCGGCCTTTTGTTTCACTCCCTCGAATACCGGTAGCGCATCCCCTGTGGCGCGGCCTCGGGCGTTCCGCAGTCTGGAATCAGCGCGACTTGCGACGGCCGGTGCCCGCACCTGGTGCAGCGCAGGCGCGCGCCTATGCCGATGATGTCGTAGGTCATGCCGCGCTCGGCGGCGATCCGCTCGAGATCCAGATACACGGAAAGCAGGCAGCGCGGATTGAGGCAGTGGGCATAGACCCGACACCGGTCCTCCATGAGCTGTCCGACCGTGCCATATGGATAGCGTGAGGGCATGGGGTGAGTATGGCGACCTCAATCAGATTCGGAATAGGGATCAATCGCAGGCAGAACAAAATGAGATTTCCGCGCCCCGGATTCCGGGACTATTCCGGGACTCGATTGCCCCGGCATGACGAATTGGCCCACAAATTCCCTGTTCGTTCCTGCTTGACTGACATGGCCGATGCCGGATAAACCGCAGAAATCCAGTCGTCGGGGTATAGCGCAGCCTGGTAGCGCATCTGCTTTG
>MDTG01333717.1_pt1 | contig 42136 bp, 33 predicted proteins | sample 811421 | NCBI WGS metagenome assembly MDTG01 (sample SAMN05326645, study PRJNA326480) | marine metagenome | isolation source: seawater | place: Pacific Ocean: South East | collected 2011 | reverse complement strand
TGCGACCTTCGTCGCCATCGCCTTTCGAGCCGGAGCCTTCTTCTTCTTCGAGGGAGTCGCCTTGCGAGCAGGGGCTTTCTTGGCGGCCGACTTCTGGGCAGAGGCCTTCTTGGGAGCCGCCTTCTTGCCTGGCGTCTTCTTGGAAGCCGTCTTCTTGGGGGCCGCCTTCTTTGAGGCCGCCTTCTTGGAGGCCGCCTTCTTGGGAGCTGACTTCTTGGAGGCCGCCTTCTTGGAGGCCGCCTTCTTGGGAGCTGACTTCTTGGGAGCCGCCTTCTTGGAGGCCGCCTTCTTGGAAGCAGGCTTCTTGACCGTCTTTTTGGGCGCAGCCTTGCTGCCCGACTTCTTCTGTGAAGCGGGCTTCTTCTTGGAAGCGGACTTCTTGGAAGCAGGCTTCTTGGCCGTCTTCTTCTTGGAGGCGGTGGTCTTCTTGGCCACTCGTCAGAATCCTTGATCCGCCACGAACCGGTAGAGAAATTCCTCGATGGGAGGGGCTCCCCGGGGGAGTTGGCGGGCTGTGATGGTAGCGATGACGCAGCGATTACGCAAACTGAGCCAAAATTCGCCGATCATGCTTCGATCTGTCGCGAAAACAGGGGCTTCTTCTATGGCAGGCGGCTCGGGGACCGCTGAAAGGAACCTAAGGCAGATCCCTGGACACCACAGGCCCAATCTCCCGGAACTTTTCGAATCGACGTCGAACCAGCGTGTCGGGCTGAATCCTGGAAAGCTCTGAAAGCTGATCCAAAATCCAAGATTGAAGCCTTTCAGCGGCGTTTTCCGGATTGCGATGGGCCCCTCCGACCGGCTCTTCGATGACTGCATCGACCAGCCCGTGCTCCAGGTTGTCGGAGGCGACCAGCCGAAGGGCCTGAGCGGCCTGATTGTTGGTCTCCTCGTTGGCGACTTTCCAGAGGATCGCGGCGCATCCTTCCGGGCTGATCACCGAGTACCAGGCGTGCTCCAGCATGGCGACTCGATCACCAACTCCGATTCCAAGGGCACCACCCGATCCGCCCTCTCCGATCACGATGCAGACGATCGGAGTGCGAAGCTTGCTCATTTCCATCAGATTTCGGGCGATGGCCTCCGCCTGACCACGCTGCTCGCTCCCGAGGCCGGGATAGGCCCCCGGCGTGTCGATCAGCGTCACGATGGGCAAACGGTATTTTTCCGCAAGCTTCATCTTCAACAGGGCTTTTCGGTACCCCTCCGGATGAGCGCAGCCGAAGTGGCAGCGAATCTTCTCTTCCGTGGTGCGGCCCTTGCGATGACCCACCAGGAGAACTTTCCGGGACCCGATGCGACCGAATCCAGACAGGATCGCGGGGTCGTCTCCGTAGAGGCGATCTCCATGAAGCTCGCAGAAATCGCGGCACATCATGCGAACGTAGTCATCGGAATGAGGGCGGAGTGGGTGCCTGGCGACTCGAACGATCTGCCAGGGGGTCAGGCCACCGTAGATCTTCTTCAGCAGCTCGCCGCGGGTCTCGGTGAGCTTCAGGATTTCGGCTTCGAAACGATCTCGATCCTCCTTCTCCTCGAGACTCTCGATCTGGCGATCGATCTCCAAAACGGAGTTCTCGAAGTCGAGCTCGTACATCGGGCTGTAGCCGGCGGGAGGCATGAAGAACGAGTATATGAAGGTCTCGGCAGAATTCCTCCCATCCGTCTTGTCAGTTTTCCAGTACCCGGCCCTCCGGTCGTCGCCAAGGAACCCGCCAATGCCCCCATCGGCAGCCAAATCCGACCCCCTTCGACTCGAACTGGCGGTCATCGGCCTTGGAAGCATGGGTGGAGCCATCCTCAGGGGGGTTCTGGAATCATCACTGCTGCCATCCGATCGGATCGGAGTCTGCGACCCCCTGGCGGATCGGACATCCCCCTTCCAGGATGCGGGATGCAAGGTCCTGGATCCTGCCGAAGCGGGACGATCAGCGCGAGTCCTGCTTGCGATCAAACCCCAGATGCTGCCCGAGGTGGCTGCCGCGATCGGCCCCGCCACGGATCCTCGCCTCGCGATCAGCGTGATGGCTGGAATCGGAAGCGATGGGATCGCTGCCGCACTCGGAGATCACACCCGGATCGTGCGAGCCATGCCGAACACCCCGGCTGCCATCGGTGCCGGGGTCACCGCCATCGCCCCGGGCCGCGGTGCGTCCGAGGAGGATCTCGATTTTGCGTGCATGCTCTTCACTGCCGTGGGCAGCACCGTCGATGTCGATGAAGCCCACATGCACGCCGTGACCGCGGTCAGTGGTTCCGGACCGGCATGGGTCTTCCGAAAGGCGGAGGCCTGGATCTCCGCGGCGATCGCGGAGGGGCTGGCGACGGACACCGCGAAGATACTCGTGACCGAAACGCTTTTCGGAGCCGCGAGACTTCTCCGGGAGTCGGAGGATGATGCCGGCCGCCTCCGGGAAGCGGTCACCAGCAAGGGCGGCACCACTGCCGCGGGACTTGCCGCCCTGGACGACAACGGATTCGACGAAGCCGTCCATGCCGCGGTCAAAGCCGCGGCGCGACGCGGCCGGGAGCTCGATGCCCTGAATGAGGGTTGAGGATCAGAAGTCCCGTCTCCCGAATCGCCACACCCCGAAACCCAGCACCATGGCCTCGAAACCGAGACTGGTGCCGATGATCCAGGCGTAGGAATGAGTCTCGTCCAGAGCCGCATCGAAGCGTTCACCGAACTCCCGCTCGCCGACCATCGCGCCGAACATTCGAACATTGTCATCCTCGCCGTCATCGGGCAACGACATCCCGGCGTGTTCCACGAGGAGCCTCTCCAACATCCCGATCGTCTCCCCTGTCTTGGGCAGCACCGTGTTGGCCGCATGCAGCCAGCGGTTCACGAACTGCGCCGTCTCGAGATTCCCCCGCTCTTCGTCGAGCTCGTCCGTCTGCGCGATGAGCCGGGCGGCACGACCGTCGACATCGCGAGTCGCATCCTCGAGCTCCTCCACGACCGACTCGTCCCCGGCTTCGAAACGCTCCAGGAGTGCGAAGCGGATCGCCTCCTTCTCCATGGTCCGTACCCGGTACGTCTCCTGGCGACGTTCCAGATTCTCGACGTTGATCTCCTGGGCGACGCGCCACATGAGAGTCGTCGAATCACCGGACTGGACCAGGAATAGGACCAGCCAGAAGATCATGACCCCGATGACCGAGGCGATGACGGAACGAGTGAGCAGGCCGATCACGACCTGCACCGCGAAGAGATACGAGTAGAAGACCACCACCAGCGGGACCGCGAGAAGCAGCCAGGGCTCCCATTCCCCACCTCTGACCCCGATCACGAGAATGCAGGCGAGCGTGAAGACCGTGACCTGAAGAGCAGCGAAAAGCAGTCCGGTGGCGAACTTGGTGAGAAAGAGCCGCCATCGACCGATCGGCTTGGAGAGCATCAGGTCGATCGAACCTCGGTCCACGAAGTCGGGGAAGATGCTCGCGGTCGAGACCAGAGCGATGATGGTCGCGATCCAGGCCAGCCAGAATTTCACGGCCAACGTCGAGAAGATGAACTTGTAGAAGTCCGCCTCCGGGATGAACGCGGTGGAGACGAACGGGAATGGGATCGACCAGTGCAGCACCGTCAATCCCTCCTCATCGTTTCCGATCGCGGCGAACGCGATCACCACCAGGGCGCTCAGGCCCAGCGTGACCCAGAAAAGCTTCCGATGGTTCAATTCGCGATAGGCGTCGACGAACAGGGCGAGAGTCTGGGTCATGATGCGTCACCCCCGGGGCGTACCGCTCCTGGCAGACGAACCTTTCCAGTATCCGGATCTCTGACGAACTTGAGGAATAGATCCTCGAGTGAATCACGGACCGGGGTCATGGAAATGATGATTCGCCGGTCGGATCGAAGCCTGTCGATGATCTTCTGTACCGATGCGGGTTCGGATTCGGGAAGATTCAGAACGGTCTCTTCGCCGTGGGAATTGAAATCCAACTCCTCTCCTCCGATCCATTCCGGCGGACCACCCGCGATCCTGATTTCATATCGCCGACTCTCCTCCGTCAGATCTTCAATCGTCCCCTGGGCCGCGATCTTGCCCTGCACGAGGATCGCGACCCGGTCGCAGACGAGCTCGAGCTCGCTGAGGAGATGGCTGTTCAGAAACACGCATGTTCCCCGGTCACGGATGCGGGCAAGGACGTTGCGGATGTCCTTCCTGCCCACGGGATCCACTCCGTCGGTCGGCTCGTCGAGGACGACCAGGTCCGGGTGGTTGACCATGGCGGCCGCGATCCCCACCCGCTGCAGCATCCCCTTCGAGTAGGTGCCGACCAATCGATCCCCCCAATCCGCCATTCCCACGAGCTCGAGCAGATCCTGCGTCCGAGCCTTGCGCAGTGATCGGCCGACGCGTGAAAGCGCTCCGGAGAGTTCGATTGCCTGCCTGCCCGTGAGATACTCCGGGAAGCGATGCTTCTCCGGCAGGTATCCGACCCGGGAGAGCGCGTCCTTGTTGCCAATCTTCTGGCCCAGAATGGTCCCTCTCGCCCGGGTGGGGCGAACGACCGTGAGCATGATCTTGACCAGCGTGCTCTTCCCGGCACCATTCGGTCCGAGGAGACCGAACACCTCACCGGGGCGGGCCTGCATGTTGATCCCGCGCAGCGCCTCCACCTTGCCACTGTAGACCTTCCGCACGTCGTAGAGATCGATGGCGAGATCCTGATCTTCTTCCGTCTTCATCTTTGAATGGTAAGGGTTCCTCGATTTCGACGGAACGACGAGAGGAGGCCACGAGGCCTTTTCCATCTGCAACCACCCACTTGCCCGGCGTTGGTCGGGGATTTCGCACGGGGTTGCTCCACCTCTCCCAGGCGTGGATCCCGCCCTGCCGCCGATGCCGGGCTTCATTTGATCTCTCAACGAGAAAAGTACGAACCACCTCCAAAATCATTCGTACGTTCGTCGACACAGACCTCAAGGTCGGAACAAGAGGGCACCCGGAGACAATGGAAATGCGAAATCAGACCACCTGCGCGGCGCTTGCGGCCGCTCTCGTCACCGTCGCGTCGGGGGAATGCCCAACGGACCTCGACGGAAATGGAGTGGTGGATGCCACGGACCTCGGACTGCTGGTGGCCGCGTGGGGTGAATGTGGCGACGCCTGCCAAGCCGACTTGGATTCGAACGACAAGGTCGATGGCGTCGATCTTGGAATCCTCTTCTCCGCCTGGGGGGGATGTCCGGAAGAACCGGAAACCGGCCCCTACAACTATGGCGAGGTCCTGCAGAAGGCGATCGCCTTCTATGACGCCCAAAGAGCCGGGACCTACCGAGGGAGGCTCGAGTGGCGGGCGGATTCGTTCACTTTTGAACTCGCCCAGGAAAACGGCGACTACCCCGTCGACTCAGGCATTCTGGATCGATACATGGACGCGGGCGACACGCCCACCTTCGTCCTTCCCATCACATCCTCGATGACCACCCTCGCCTGGAGCGGTATCGACTTCATTGACGGCTGGGAACGCGCCGGACAACGAGATGAACTGGAAGCGGCTCTTCGATTCCATGCCGACTGGTGCATGGCGGCCCACCCGGAACCCGACGTGTTCTGCGGGCAGATCGGCCAGGGCGGTCCATCCCATGCCTTCTGGGGCCCACCGGAGATCCACGAGACGGCGACCGGCTACCAACCGAAGATCTGGTGGTTGAACGAATCGAACCCCGGTTCCGAGCCGGCCGGGGAGGCGGCGGCATTCCTCGCCGCCATGTCGATGTTCACGTTCCAGAGCGACCCCGGATACGCAGCGAAATGCCTGGATCACGCGCGCGATCTGTACTCGTTCGCCAACGAACACCGGGGAACGTACGTCGACTCGATCCCCGATGTGGTTCCCTTCTACAATTCGTGGTCGGGGTACATGGACGAACTTGCCTGGGCGGCAAGCTGGCTGCACCGGGCGACGGGCGAGCCGGAATACCTCGCAGACGCCGAATCCCATTTCCTGGTCGCCTCGCCTGATCCGAACTGGGCCCAGTCGTGGGATGGAAAGATCAACGGCGCAGCATTGCTTCTCACCCACCTGACCGGTGATGACTTCTACCGATCCCGCATCGAGCAGAACCTCGACAACTGGCTTCCGGGCGGGTCCGTCCGTTACACCCCCGGGGGCCTCGCCTGGCTGGATACCTGGGGATCCCTCCGCTACGCGGCCAACACCTCGTTCCTCGCCTTCGCCCATGCCGAATTGAATGGTGATCCAAGCGGGGCCTACCGGGAATTCGGACGATCCCAGTTGAACTACATCCTCGGCGACAACCCGCGAAACTCCAGTTACGTCTGCGGTTTCGGACAGAACCCGCCGCTTAGTCCCCATCATCGCGGCGCACACGGATCCTGGAAGAACGACATCGGGGATTCGGAACCGAACCGTCACGTCCTCTGGGGCGCACTGGTCGGCGGACCCGACCTCTTCGATGACTACCGCGACGACCGGGCGGACTACATCGCCAACGAAGTGGCCTGCGACTACAACGCCGGGTTCACCGCGGCCATGGCCCGGATGGTCCTTGAAATGGGCGGTGAACCCCTTCCCGATTCGGAATTCCCTCCCGGCGAGGATTCCTACGGAAAGGAGATGTTCGTGGAAGCCTCGATCATCGAGGAAGAGGCATCCTTCACCAGGATCCGGTGCCTCCTGAACAACCGAAGCGCCTGGCCTGCGCGGTGGAGCGACGGGCTCTCCTACCGTCTCTATCTCGACCTCAGCGAGACGATCGATGCGGGATTCGGGCCCGAGGACATCGACGTGCAGAGTGGTTTTCTCGATGGCGCCACCCTTGGTGACGTCCAGCTGGCCGATGCCGCGAGCAATCTGTACTTCGTCGAGATCTCCTACCGGGGAGTGGCGTTCGGCCCAGGCCAGGGAAACGATTACCTTCGAGAATCCCAGGTGAGAGTCGGCCTTCGAGACGGAGTGCCCGATTCGGCCTGGGATCCGTCCAATGATCCGTCGCTCGACTCGCTCCCCTTCGGACAGAACGCGGTGACCGTCAGCGAATCAATCCCGGTCTACGAGGATGGCCAGCTGATCTTCGGAGAGGATGGAGTCTCCGACTGCAACGCCAACGGCATCGATGATTCGATCGAGATCGCGGATGGCGCTCCCGACCTTGATGCCAATGGTCGTCCCGACGAGTGTGACGATGACTGCGACGGCGACGGTCTTCCGGACGCCTATGAGATCCAGCAGGGTGCCGGCGACTGCGATGCCGACGGCATACCCGACAGCTGCCAGACATTCGCCGACTGCGATCTGGATGGAATCGCCGATGCATGCGAGATCGAGTCGGGAGCCGAATCCGATTGTGACGGCAACGGAATACCCGACTCCTGCGATCTGGCGAACGGATCCATCGACGAGGACGGCGATGGAATCCTCGATGCCTGCCAGATCGATGGAGTCGTGTACGAGTTCTCCATCCAGGATCAGTGGGGTGGCGGCTTCGTCGCCGAGCTGGTGATTCGAAACCGCGGCCAGGATCCGATCGACGGCTGGTCGGTTTCGTGGGACACCGGATACTCCGTGACCAATGCCTGGAATTCGATCCTCCAGACCAGCGGCAAGATCACCGAAGTGACCAACGAGGTCTTCAACCGGGTCATCACCTCCGGAGAGTCGGTCACCATCGGCTTCCAGGGTTCCGGGACGCCATCGCCCCCGACCAGGGTCCTGGTGAACGGGTCGGAGGCCGAGACTGGATGATGATCCGGCATCCGGAGCCGGCAGGCTTCGGATGATTCATGAATCGGTTCTGAAAGCGACCCGTGGGCCTTCGTCAATCGCAGGCCGACGGGTCGCCGAAGATCCCCAGCAAGGTTCCCAGGTCCCCACCGTCGACGAACCCGTCCCGGTTCAGATCCGGCCGGCAGTAGCTGGACGGGGAACATGGTCCCCATGCGGCGAAGAACGCTCCGAGATCCCCTCCGTCCACGAGCCCGTCGAGATTGAGATCACCCGCGCAGACCGCATCGCAGTCGGGCGGAAATTCGTTTCCACCGAGATCGACGTAGGTTCCGCAGATCCCGTCCGCATTCGGGCAGAAGATGTTTCCAGCCAGCGACAGCGATCCGCATGAGACTTCGCACGCACTGCAGAACGGGGCGTCCAGGAACTCGAAGAGGCAGGAACTCATCGTGACGCCGGCGCAATCCAGCAGCACCCCTCCCGCCCCGGCGTCGCCTTGATTGAAACGGAACGTGCAACCCGAGACTTCCGCCTGGATATCGCCGGTGAAGGCCATGGCTCCGCCGCGGTCCCCCGCGATGTTCTCCGTCATGTCCAACTGGCTCAATTCAGCCGATTGACCACCGTGGATCGCGATCCCGCCCCCGATGCCATCCGTCGAATTGCCCGTCACCAGACCCTCGATCATCTGGAGCTCGGCGGCGACATCGATTCCACCACCGGATCCGACGCTGGAATTCAACCGAATCATGGACTCCCGAATGCCGAGCTCACCCCCTGATGCGTGCACGCCTCCACCACGATGGGCGGAGCATTCATCGATGCGTACGTCGAACAGAGCCGAAGTTGCATTTCGCACCGAGATCCCACCGCCATCCCCCGCCGCCGTGCAGCGGGTGATCGCGCTCGAATCGATGGTTAATGTGGCGTCGATCGAACGCACTCCGCCTCCGTCGGCACCCGCGGAACAGCGATCGATCACCGATTCGAGCACTTCGATATCTCCTGCCACGCCATGGATCGCCCCGCCCGATGCCGTGGCGTGGCAGTCCTCGATACGAGATCCATCCAGTACAAACCCTCCACTCTCGACCCTGACTCCGCCTCCGAACTCCGCGGCTCCACCCCGGAGCGTGAGGTCACGGACGATCGCCGATGCCCCGGCGGGCACCGAGACCGTGAGGCATCGATCCTCGCCCGCGGCGTCGATCACCGTCTGCACTCTTCCATGGGTGGATCGGATCTCGAGTGGCCCTTCGCCGACGAAGACCCCCCCCGACCGGGTCCCGGGCCCGATCAGGATCACCTCGTCGGGTCCTGCGTCGGCGACCGCATCGGCCACGGAGGGATATTCGCCGGGCACGAGACGCAACGGGCCCCGGCCCCCTTTCGAAGGAATGTCCAGAACGCGCTCGATCTCGTTCCACGTGATCTCCGCCTTCAGCATGGATCCGGTTCGATCCGGATGAGTGACATCGGTGAGGATCTGGTCCCGGTAGTCGCTCCACGAGCCCACCTGTTCGGTCAGAAGACGATGCAGATGAATGACCGCGACGTCGTCACCGGCAAGCTTCCCCAGCGCCACATCGAAGGCGGCGAACCGTTTCGATCGTTCCTCGCTTCCCGCCGTCGCCGGACTGATGATGAGAAACTCGGGCGTCAGCAGGGAGGGATCATCCGCACGGACCTCGTTGCAGATCGATCGATACCTGTCTACGACCGCCGCCACCCCCGCCGCGGCCTCCGCGGGGGATCTCTGCAGTGCGTTGAGATCGTTGGTGCCCAGAGTCAGCACGAAGGTGTTCCATTCACCGGCGCGGATGAATTCCCGCAGGTAGGCGTCGTCGTAGAAGCGATTCACCGGAGAGCCGTTCGTCGCGAGCACGTCACCATCCGCAAGGTGGGCTCCGGTGGTGTCTCCGCCCACCGAATGCGACCCCAGCATCAAACCCGTCTCGCGAGCCGGCTGTTCGAGGAAACACCCCAGGAACATCATGCTGCGACCGGATTCCTCCTGATGAGAGGGATCCGTCCGGATTTCGACCGCCAGCGTTCCCATGGATGTGGAGGGGTTCGAAACGTTCTCGAAATCGAACGGTATTTCAATCAGTCGATTTCCCAGGGATGGAAGTTCCCCCTGGATGTCTACGAAACGGGTTTCGGTCCAGACGTCGTCCGAACGGCGACCGCGAATGCCGTAGCGAGGGACCGTGGTGGGCGTTCCCATCACCAGCATTCTCGCGTCGAGGACGCCACCGGCCCATGAGGAATCCTCGCCGTAGCGATTCCAGTAGCCGACGCCGTCGACCCGGGATGGGATCATGAATCGAGCCAGTGACCGATCCTCGAGGTCCCCCAGGGTCTCGAATCCATCGACCAGCAACCCCCAACCACCGGCTGCGAAGTGGATCCCATCCGACTCGCCGGGGTGGGCCGGCCCGTTTCCGAAGATCCTGCGGCATGCGGGATCGAACGCGGCACCGACACCTCCGTTGGCCACCGTGGTGCCGTTCGCCCGGACCGCGTGCATCGCCGCGGGAATGAACCGGCCTCGCCAGGCCTGCGGTCGCCAGCACCGCCATATGCCGGTCACCCAGCTGCCCCGGTCGCCAAGGATGAAACTGGTGGCGATGGAATCCCCGATCAGGAGCAGATTGCAACGGCCGGAGTGAATCCTCGATGCCACCTCCTCCAGGTTTCGCGACCCGGGCTCTTCCGTCCCCGCCCGGGCGTGCCCGGAGCGAGACGGAGGAAGATCCGCGAGAACGACCACTTCGCCGTGGTGAACGACGGCGAGTAGAAGCACGACAAGGCTGCAACGGATCTTCATGGCCATCTGGGAATTCCCGTCCTGAAACCTATCACCAGTTCCTGGCGGGGCGATCGGATTCCCTTGAATCGATGATTGCGAGTCAGCAGGGCCCATCAGGTCCGTTTCGAACTTCCTTGCCCCGCAGACGCCTTGAACGCATCCCGGACCCCTGCGGAGACGAAATCGAGGTTCCCCCGGATACCCTGACCCGCATGCCCGAACTCCAGTCGTTCATTTCCGAGCTCGAGACCGCGAACGAACTCATCCGGGTTCGATGTCCGGTATCTCCGATCCTCGAGGTGACCGAGATCGCGGACCGACTCGCCCTGGCGAAGGCCCCGGTCATGAGCCATGCCGCGGAGGACTTCGATCCCGGCCGAGGTGGGCTTGGTGGCCCCGCGGTCCTCTTCGAGAACGTCGAGGGCTGCGACTTTCCTTTGGCGATCAACCTCTACGGCTCGTACTCGCGAATCGAGCGAGCCCTGGCCACCGCCGACCCCACTCCCGGGGGAGGGGGCGGGCTCGAGGCGATCGCGGCCCGAATCGGTTCCCTCGCCAAGCCTGTCCCTCCCAGATCGCTCTCCGAGATCTGGTCCAAGCTGCGCGAATTCGCCCCCCTGCTGCGCATACCGCCCCGCACCGTGCGACGTGGTCCCTGCCAGGAAGTGGTGAAGCTGACCGAACGAGGCGAGGTGGACCTCCGCCGGCTTCCGATCCTGAAATGCTGGCCTCGAGACGGAGACCCGGCTTCGGTGGGGTTCGAGATCTCGGCCGAGGACTCCGGGACCGCCGATGGTGGAGGGAGATACATCACTCTCGCAGGCATGCATACCATTCACGCCGATGATCGCGGTGAGTCCAAGCCCGCGAGCCACAACATCGGCATGTACCGATCCCAACTGATCGGCCCGACCAGCCTCGCGATGCACTGGCACATGCACCACGACGGAGCGTCGCACTGGCGGAGCTGGAAGAAGCTCGGCAAGCCCATGCCCATCGCCATCGCACTGGGCGGCGAGCCATGCCTCCCGTACGCCGGCACCGCGCCGCTTCCCCCGGGGATCTCCGAACTTCTCATGGCCGGATTCCTCAACGGCCGTGGAATCCCCATGGTCCCCGCGAAGACCGTTCCGCTCCGAGTCCCCGCCAACGCCGAGATCGTGATCGAGGGATTCGTGCACACCGACGCCGGGGGCATCGACTTCGATCCCCGGACCGATGGAGAGATCGGTCCCGGCGCAGTCTTCGAAGGCCCCTTCGGAGACCACACCGGCTTCTATTCACTGCCGGATCGCTATCCAGTGGTCGAGGTGACTGCGATCACCCACCGCCGCGACGCGGTCTACCCGACCACGGTGGTCGGCCTCCCCCCACAGGAGGACTACTACCTGGGCAAGGCGACCGAAAGAATGTTCCTCCCCCTGCTCAAGACCATCGTCCACGACATCGACGACTACCACCTGCCGCGATACGGGTGCTTTCACAACGCTGCATTCATCAAGATCGACAAGGCGTATCCGCTCCAGGGTCGCAGGGTCATGCATTCGATCTGGGGTGCCGGCCAGATGGCATGGACCAAGTCGATAGTGGTCGTGGACGACGAGATCCCGGTCCACGACGAGATGGCCGTGATCGAGACCATGATGCGCCGCTGCGACTTCCGACGTGACGTGGAGTTCGTCCGTGGCCCGCTGGACATCCTCGATCACTCCGCCCCATCCATCGCGGCCGGAACTAAGATCGGTTTCGACGCCACCCTCCGGATGCCGGGCGAGGAGACGGGAGAGGTCGGGCTCGACCCTCCCGCCCTCCCCACCGAAGAACAGTGCGCCGTCGCCTGGTCCGCGGGCGCCACGCTCCCCAAACCGGGGCTAGGACGCCTCGCGGTGGTGACCGCGAATCGTGAACACGCCCACGCGGGACTCGCCGCGATCCTCGACGTCTGGACCCGCCTCGACCCCGGGAATCCCGCCGCCGATTTCGTGATCGCCATCGATGATGATCAGGATCCCACCGACCTCGAGCGCGCCCTCTTCCTCTGGATGGCCAATGCGGATCCCACTCGGGACATCCTGCGACGTGGCCGGCGAATCGGATTCGATGCCCGCACGAAGGTCCCGGGACGCGATGATCGCGAAGGCGTGCCGGTCCGCGACTATCCCCCGATGGTCTCGATGAGTCCCGAGATCGTCGCGAAGGTCGACCGACGCTGGAACGAATACGGATTCACGGGCGAGGTCCCCCCTTCGAGGTTCGGTGGCGATCCGGGGAGTCTCGAACAGTGAACGGCCCCTTTCGAGTTCCGGGTTGGGCGACCTTCAGCGGATGGGCCTTGGCTCTCGCATTCTTGGGCGTCTACTTCTTCGTCGTGCATGCATGTCTCCGAGCCTTGATCCCATCCTTCGGATTCGATCCGGGTGCGTTCTCCACCGCGACCTTCGGAACGATCGTGATGTCCGGCTTCGTGATCTGGCTGGTATCGCTGGCGGAGCTGCCCGAGATGTGGTTCATCCACCGCCGGCCCCGGAGGTTGCTCTCCCTCGGTCTCTGCCCCAGCTGCAGTCATCAACTTCCTCCCGTGGTCAACGCTCCCTGCAGCGAATGCGGGGTTTCGCAGGATGAGATCCCACCCCCCTACAGCATGGGCTGGAGCACGGTCAGACGATTTGCCGTCGCTCTCTTCGTCGGAATGCTGGGAGGCATCACGGTCGCGGAGGTGACCATCGCGGCGGATGAGGAGCGAATGATGCGCGAAGTGCGGAACATCAACGTCATGGCCCCCGCTCCCGCGGACGAATGGACGTTCGAACGTGCGTGGCCCGCCACCTTCGGCCGCGTCGACTGGTCCTGCCAGGACGGCTTCGTGCCCAGGGCCATGTTGGACGGCAAGCGAGTCCCGCCCCGCTGAGAGATGGAGCAGCCGCCTCGCATCGCCCCGTTGGTTCCCTCAGTTAGCATGAATCCAAGTTCGAGTGAAGATCCAGGCCGCCCCCAGGAGACATGCCCATGCCCAAGACCTCTGCCGGGACCCACCACCCTCTCTCCCAGGCTCCGCTCGACGAACTCGCCGCGGAGCTGGCCCGGCGAAAGGGGGACCTTCCGAAGCTGCTGAACCGTCGCGACAAGCTTCGTGCCGAACTCGAGGAGGTGGAGGCGCAGGTCGCGATGCTGGAGAGTCTCGATGGCAGGCCATCCTCCGGCGGATCAGGTCCATCGAATCGCTCTCCACAGGCGAGGAACGCCGGCACCCCGAAGAAGGTCGCCGGATCGAGACGAGGAAGGGGAGGCGGCCCCACGCTCCGCCAGAAGATCGCCGAGATACTCGGCTCCGATCCGATGCGCCCCGTCGAGATCGCGAGCACTCTCGTGGACCGCGGCCTCCACCACGGCAGCAAGTCGCTCCAGATCCAGGTCTCGACCACCCTCGCCAAGTTCGACGAGTTCCGGAAGGTCGCACGTGGCCTGTGGGTTCACAATCCAGACCAGGATCACAAGTGAGCAAACCGCTCAGGGGCGTAGAAAGAGGTAGTAGAGCGACCCCTCGGCATACTGCCCACCGGCGAGTGTCTCGGCTTCGGGGCCTTCCCCCATGTAGATGTCGGCCCGGCCGGGAGCGCGGATCGCTCCACCGGTGTCCTGATCGAGCATGAATCTCTGGATGGGTACTCGGGCTCCGGAGACCTCGATGCCGCTGGTATCGACGAACACCACGCAGGCCCGCGGGTAGACGTCCTTGTCGGTGGCCAGCGAGGATCTTCCCGTCACCTTCCTGCCCAGGCTTCCCGACGGCCAAGTCGATCCGTCATACGGTCTGAAGAACACGTAGCTCTCGTTGCTCATCATGCATTCCTCGACCGCATCAGGATCACGTTCGAAGAGGGCATAGATCGAAGGGAGATCCTTCTTCTCGATCAGGCCCGCATCAAAGAGCGTGGTCCCCAGCCCCGTGTACATCCGGTCGGTCTTTCCGTCGTAGCCGATGTATTCGATCGTTCCGTCCGGCATTCGAAGCCTGGCGCTTCCATTGACCTGGATGACATAGGCGTCAAGCAGCGATTCGACCCAGACCAGTTCTTCCCCCACGAACATCCCCGAATCACGAATCTCCCGCCGCGTCGGATATCGACCGATGCGGCCGTTGGGAAGCCGACGGCCGATCGGCACGCCGGTCTGTGGATGGGTGACGAGATCCTCGGGTCTTCGGTGCAACGGAGTCGTGAACCGTTCGGTTCGGACCGGACTCGCATCGAACTCCGGTGCGTAGTAGCCCGTGTAGAGCACGACGCCTTCTCCGTTCCAGCCCACCGACCGGTAGATGCGGAACTCGTCGAGCACCCTGCGGCGAAAGGTCGTCGCGTCCCGGCATTCGTCCAGAAGCTCCCCGAACCTCTGCACCGAGGCTCTCGCCTCGGCGTGACTGATGGTTCGGTCGCCCACGTCGTAGGGCCACCACTGTCGGGAACTCGGCGCTTCGAACCAGGAGAGACTCTGGTCCACCGACTGCCTCAGTCCCTCGTCACGTCGGAGCCATGCCGCCTCCAGATCCGGTTCCGAACCCGGCGAAACCGGCCGGAGGGCCGTCGCGCCGGGGGGAAGTTCCCGTTCGTAGTCGGGTACGGCGTTCGAGGTTGATTGACATCCCGAGGCCAATGCGCCCAGAAGCGCGACCACGGGGAGGAGGTGTCTAGGTGACCAGGACGGCATGGAGGGGGTGCTCCGCGGGTTCCGGGAGAAGGAAGCTCGTACGCGTGAAGCAGTCACCCTACACTCGGAACATGATCGATGATGACGATCAGAGACTCGTGCTGCTGATCGCCGACCAGGCGGGTCGGGATCTCCGTGCCCCCATCGTCGAACGACTCGAACGGATGGACGCCCCTTTCCGGGCCGCGGTGGTCGGCTGCGACGATCCCTTCTCCGGACTGGCCGAGGTCTCCGCAGGAATCGTCGATCTCCTGCATCGCTTCCGTCCGCACGTGGTCCATGTCGCAGTGGGAGGAGGCGACCTCATGGACCAGCCTGACGCGGACGGGCACCGGAGACCCGCGCGAGGAATCGCCGAGGTTCGACGGGATCTCCATTCCATCGCGGACGCGGCCCGCCAGTCCGGAGAGACGGATCTGGTGCTGGCCACCCTCCCCCCCGTCGACGACCGACGGCAGGACCTCCTGCGTGGCAACGACGTCGACCGATTCAACATCGTGGTCAGGGAGGTGGGACGACAACGCGACGTCCTGGTCGATCGCTGGGACCTCGCCGTCGACGAGACGGCGACCACTCCTCCCCACCTCGAATCCGACGGGATCAGCCTGGCCATCGCGGCGAGGGTGGCGGTCGCGGATTCCACGAGCACCGCGATCATCGACGCCCTTCTCCGTGCCGACCATCCCTGGAGACGATTCTTCCGAGAAGGGCACGGTCGTCCCCTGCAGGGGATCCCGAGGCCCCGGCACATGGAACTGGATTGATTTCGGTCCGGATATCCAGCCCCTGGAGATTCCACGACGACCCGGGCCTCACTCCCCTACAATGAGGTTCTTCCAGTGAACGACGGGAGTTTCCATGAACCTTTGCACCACCATCTGCCTGGGCTTCGGCATGCCCGGCACCTTCGAATGGATCATCATTCTGGCCATCGGCCTGCTGATCTTCGGCCGTCGCCTCCCTGAAGTCGGTCGATCCCTGGGCAAGGGCATCGTCGAGTTCAAGAAGGGCATCAAGGGGATCGAGGAGGACCTGGATGTGGAATCGAGTTCCGCGGCCCCCGCAGAGCTCGACCAGAAGCCCTCGTTCTCGGAAACGACCGAAGAGCACGACACTCCGGTCGGCGGCAAGAGCCCGTTCCAGACCGACTCCGGCTCCTCCACCAAGGACTGAGCCCCGCCGAACGAACGGACTCTGGAATCCCAACCATTGAACGCCGTCGCCCCCCGGGTGACGGCGTGTCTGCATGGAGCTCCGGAGATCATGTCCGGCCATCGCCCCACGAGGTCCTTCCAACCACGACAATGATTCCGTGAACGCCACCGACCACTCACCACCATCGATTCCCGATGCTCGCCAGTGGCGGGACAGGATCGCTCGCGCCGCCGCACGCAGGGCCGGGAGGGAATCCGATGACGCATCGATCGCCGCGGCCAGACGGATCGTCGACCGGGGCCTGATGGCATCGGCGACCGGACTCGTCATCCTGGGCCTCGCCGGTGCAGTCGCCGGCTGGACCGCCACCGCGGAGTTGATGAGACCGACCGGGGTTCCCGTCCACGCCCCGCTGGTCCTGGCGATCCTGGTGCTGGGGCCTTGGTTGCTGCTGCTGGTGCGCCGGCTGACACTCCAGGCGCTTCGGACTCGCGGCCGCTCGTTGCTCGGACGACTGGTGCCCTTCGCGTTGGTTCGCGGCATGGGAGGCGATCGCAGGGATGACCAGGGAGACGATGCCACCGACCTCACCCTCGAGACCGGACGGGAGACCGCCCGCATGCTCGCCGCAGGCAGCGGACGTCGACTCGCCGCCGCCGGTGGCGGTCTGTTCTGGGTGGGGTACGCGGTGGCGGCGATCGCGACCATATGGCTTTCCAGCGCCCGCATGGCCTACGGATTCGGGTGGGAGAGTTCATGGCTCTCTCCTTCGATCGGTGAAGCGGCCACCCGGTTGATGAGTGCGCCCCTTTCCGCCATGTCGATCGGTCCCGAAGCCGACGGCCTCATTCCGATCGCCGCAGCGCCCGACGCCCCCGCCGACGACGTCGACGCCCTGGATGCACGACGGGAATGGATCCGATTCCTCACCGTGGGCATCGGGTTCTACCTGCTCCTGCCGATGAGCCTGATCACCATCGTGAATGCAACGGCCGGTCACCTGCTCGCCGAACGGTGGCGGCCATCGACCGCAACGCAGCAGCCCGAGGTGACGCGACGTCGAACCCCACCCCCCACTCGGACCGAGGATGACTCGCCTCTCCGCAACCGATCGAACCGCGGTTCCGCCTCGCATCTGGTGAGCCTGGAGCGACCTTCCGGTGCGCCGCTGCCCGATTCGCTCGCCAGACTCGAAGACCTCGGTTCGCTCGATGCCGCCGGGGATGCGACCAGGGTCGCCGCGGAACTGGACGAAGATCAAGACCGACTCGTCGTGCTCGCCTGGCTGCCCGCGACGCCGGATCGCGGCGTACGCCGACGACTCCGGGCCGTCGTGTCGAACATGAACACCCATCCCCTCCTGGTCCTCGACGGTGGCACGCATCTTCGCGACTCCGAACCGGCGGCCACCGCCGCGGTCAGACTCGACGACTGGAAGTCACTCCTTGGGGAACTCGGATGCCCGTGGACGGAATGCGACCTGGCATCGGCGACTGCGAACAGCCTGCGCCTGCTCGAGGCCGCGGTGGCCGGGACCACGACGGATTCCGAAGATCGCAGTAAGGCTTCCGACTGCGACTCCAACGAGTTCGCGACCTTGGACGGCGCCTTTGCCGCGATCGGTCGCTTCCTTCCTGAATCGATCTCCGAAGGACCACTCCTTCCCAGCGATGAAGGCATGGCCACCTGCCTGCTGGCGATCGCCGAAACGTTCAAGGCCTCCCCCGCCACGACGTCGATCGACTGGAGTGATCGACTGGGAAGCGTCGGTCGCACCCTCTCCGACGTCTCCGCCGATCCCGCCACCCGCATGAAATCGATGCATTCCCTGGGCATGGGATTCGTGCCGGCCGCGTTGCGGAACGGCGCGGTGTGGTCCGGAGTCGGCGGGTTGCTCGGGGTCGCCGCGTGCGCCGCGGCGGCCACCGTCGCGCCGGTCGCCCTGGTGGCGATGCCGGGCTGGGCGGGAACCAGTGCCGGCATCGCGGGCCTGCTCTCCCTGCTGCGATCCGCGAAGTCCGCGACCGGCAGCACGTCCGATGCGGTCGATCATGCCGGTGAGCATCGTTCCCTGGGCGAGGCGGTGTTCAGCGCCGCGGCGTCCTCGGTCCTCTGGTGGTCGCAGACGGCCGACGAAGCGAGGACCCAGCGTCTCCTCGAGGCGCTGGCCACCGGCGACCAGACCGCTCCCACCCTCGAGGATGCCACCGCCGCGAGACTCTGGCTCGCCAGGGCTCGCCAGCGAATCGCCGCGTGCGTGGAGCAGGGATCATGATCGATTCGATCCCACTTCGAATCGCGGTGGTCGGGCACGCCAACACCGGAAAGACCTCGCTCCTGCAGACGCTGCTTCGGCGACGTGACTTCGGCCTGGTCAGCCCGCGGGGCGGCACCACCCGTACGGTCGAAACGGGTTCGATCGATGACGATCGCGGCGAGATCGCGATGGTGCTCGATACCCCGGGAATCGAGGACTCCCACCATCTCCGCGAGGTGATCGAGGACGGTCGCCATGATCGACACGAAGACCCACGAACGGTGCTCGATCGTTTCCTCGAGACCCCTATCGCTCACGACGAGGACGAACTCGGCCTCGAAGCCACGTCGATACGTGCCGCCATGGATGCCGACGTCCTGCTCTACGCGATCGATGCCCGGGAGACGCCCCAGCCTCGGCACCTCGACGAGCTCGCGGTGCTCGCCGCCACCGCCCGACCGCTGATCCCGGTCCTCAACTTCGTCGGCCGCCCCGGCGCTGATGCCGCCGGTTGGCGGGATGCCTGCGCCCGCAACGGCCTGCACGCGACCGTCGCCTACGACGCGGTGGTCTACGACGACGACGGCGAATGCCGATTGCTCCAGGCGATCCGCGCCCTCTCCCCGGAACATGTCGAGGACATCGACCGGTGGCTGGAGCTTCGCCGGGCCCAACGGGAGGCCGCGATCAACGCCGCCCTCGATGCCGCGGCGGATCTCATGATCGATGCGGCGGCCGCCATCGTGGTGACCGAAAAGGCCGAAGACGAGGCCCAGCGACGCCGGGCGTTCGATGCCGCGGTCGCCGTGCTGCTCGATTCCAGTCGCCGTCGGGAGTGCCAGGCACGGACCGCGATCGCCGCCTGCTTCGGCTTCATTGGCGAGGAGGCCACCGCCACCACGCTGGAAATCGCCGAGGCCCTGGGCGGAGTCGACTTCGCGAGTCCCGCCAGCCTCGAACACGTCGGCTGGTGGGCCGCCGGCACCGGCGCCGGCCTGGTCGCTGCGGGCGCCATGGTCGATCTGGCCACCGGCGGGATCTCGCTGGGAGGTTTCACGGCCCTTGGTGCCGCCGGGGCAGCGATTGGCGCCGCAGGGGCCAGTGGTCGCAAGATCCTTCGTCGCCTGCAGCGACGCGAAGAGGTTCGCCTGGGTGATGCCGCGATCCAACTGCTGGCGATTCGCGCCATCGCGACGATCCGCGTGTTCCTCGCCCGCGGCCACGCCGCAATCGAGCCGAAGTCGACCGAGCACGAAGTCGCGACATTCCTGGCGGCCGGTGATCAGGGCGACGTACAGCAGGAACTCGACCGAGCCTGCAGGCCCGCCCGGGGTCGATCCGCCTGGAGCCGCCTGTCCGAACCTGGCTATCGATTCGTACCGGGGGCGGGTCGAGCAGAATGCGCGGCCACCGTCGCGGCGTCGCTGCGACCGCTCCTGAACATCGATTGACCCCCTCCTGCCATCGACACGTCGGTTTCGAGCCCGCTTGTTCACCGGCCCGGGAGCGGTATAATCAGCGATCCTCCCCTCGGGAGGGCCGCGGGGCGATTAGCTCAGCTGGCTAGAGCGCTGCCGTCACATGGCAGAGGTCGTTGGTTCGAGTCCAATATCGCCCATCAGCACACACGCCCCCGGAGCTTCGCTTCGGGGGTGTGTGGTTTCGAACCCATCCACCCCACTCATCCGAACCATCACGTCCCCGACAGACCCTGAAGGCAAGTACCGCGAAGACTTACCCCGGCCTGAATCCGTATCGGAGCCTGAGCGAACATTCGTGCCCACTCCGACACACGGGCTGCTTCCGGCCCCTCCACGGCTAAACACCACCGGATTCAAACAATGCTGTCACTGCGCCTCGCCACCGTCCTCCTCTTCGCAGCCTCGTTCGCCTCGCCACAGGCCGCCCTCGCGGACAACGGAACCATCACCGACATCGTTCTCGAGAGCGGTGGCGACTTCGACGACAACAAGCGGGACTACGACATCCTGCTCAACGCAGTGGTCACCGCCGATCTGGCCGACGCCCTCGCCGATCCCGAAGCCGAACTGACCGTGTTCGCACCCAACGACGCCGCCTTCGTCCGCCTGGCCAGGGACCTCGGCTACCAGGGCGCCTACAACGAGACCGAAGCGTGGAAGTACCTCGTCGCGGCCCTGACCGGCCTCGGCGACGGTGATCCGGTCCCGGTCCTCACCGATATCCTGCTTTACCACGTGGTGGCCGGAGACGTCCGACCCGTCGACCTCATCCTGTCGACCATCTTCGGTCGGGACATCACGACCCTCCTCGGTGCCACCATCAGGCCGTTCTTCATCTTCCTGATCGACAACGATCCGGACATCCGGAACGCCAGGGTCGCCTTCCCCCTCGACATCGAGGCATCCAACGGCCGCATCCACACCGTCACCCGGGTGCTGATTCCGGTCGACCTTCCCTGACCCGCTCCGGAAGGCGATCGCCGGGTCCACCACCCGGGGGCCGCCTTCCTTCCCCTCCCAGTCGAAATCCGACCTTCCGAGCTCCATCCATGAACGACACGAAGATCATCACATCCCTAGTCATCGCAGTCGTCTCTGCGAGCACCCTTGCCGACGAGATCATTCGTAGCTCCGGTGAAGTCCGCGTCCGGGCGGAACTCGACTCCAACGAGAGGACGATCGGTTCAGCCAGAATCGAGATGGTCGACCAGCAGCAGCAGGGCTGGTCCCTGTCGAACCAGGACACCACCACCGTGAGCCGCATTCTCGATGAGGATGATTCTGCGTTCCGCTTCTTCGACTGCAACGGAAACGGGATCTCCGATGTTCTCGACCTGAGCGACGGAGCCGACGACGCGAACGGAAACGGAGTTCTCGACGATTGTGAATACGCCTACGGCGATCTCAATCTCGACGGGGAGATCGACGGCGCCGACATGTTCATCGTGCTCGGCTGGTTCGCGGCCCCGTTCCCCGTCTTCGGTGACCTCAATGCAGACGGAATGACGGATGCCGCAGACATGGGCATCCTGCTGTCCAGATGGGGTTCCACACCCTTCTAGACCCCCTCGTGCGGATTTATTCGATCCGTCCCCGCAGAAGAACCCGACCATGCGAATGGCCGGGTTCCTTCATGTCCAAGTCGTATGATGTCCAGCAAGGAACGGACTTCGACTCACGAACACGGACATGGAGATCCCCGAGATGCCGACCCCATTCAACCGACGCGATTTCATCCAGCATTCCGCGGGAATCGCCGGCCTCGGGGCCGCCGCCCTCGCATCGCCAAGCCGGGCACGGGTCTCCGCCAACAGCAGGGTCAACGTCCTCAGCATCGGCGTCGTCGGCACCATCGGCAGTGCGGATCGAAAACAGATCGACATGCACCCTGCGGTCGAGATCGTCGGTCTCTGCGACGTCGACAGCCAGGCCCTCGACAAGGCGAAGACCCGTCATCCCGACGCCTTCACCTGCAAGGACTACCGGGAGGCCTTCGACCGGCATGGTGACAAGTTCGATGCGGTGATCGTCTCCACTCCCGATCACACCCATGCCCCGATCATGCTGACCGCCCTTTCCGAAGGGAAGCACTGCTACGGCCAGAAGCCCCTGGTCCATCAACTCGAGGAACTGTCGATGATCGACCGGGCGATGGACGCCCGTCCCCACCTCGTGACGCAGGTGGGTAATCAGCGGATGGTGTACCCCGGACGTCGTGCCGCGGTGGAGATCCTTCGATCCGGCGCTCTCGGCCCCGCGGTCGCAGGCTTTGCGTGGACCGGATCACCAAATGCCGGCTCGTACTTCAACTACGACCGTGTCATTCATCCACCTTCGACCTGCCCCGACCACATCGACTACGACCTCTGGCTTGGGCCATGCGCCGAGGTCCCGTACCGCGACGAGATGCTTCCCGTGAAGTGGCGATCGTGGTGGGACTACGGCACCGGCGGACTCGGAGACTGGGGCGTGCACGTCCTGGACGTGATCCTCTTCGGATACGACGAACTCCAATCCCCGGTCGCGGTGAAGACCCACGCTCCGAGGCCCTCCGACGAGTTCCACACCTACCCGTGCCTCTCGACCGTGACCTACGCGGTCGATTCGGATCGCTTCTCGAACCGGTACTTCCCGCTGCATTATTCCGACTGCGGGCAGACCGTATCCCGTGCATCCCTCGGTCTTCCTCCCGGAGACTGGAAGGACAGCAACATGACCGTGGTCCAGTGCGAGGGAGGCGTGCTCGCACTGACCGCGGGCGGCAATCTCGAGATCTGGCGGGACGGCGTGATGACCCCCGGCCTCGAAATGCCGGGACTTCCGGACTTCCCAGAATTGAACCACTGGCACGCATGGGTGGACAACATCGTCGGGAAGAAGACCGAACTGCGTACGCCTTTCAAGGATGGGGTCAGAATCACCGAACCCGCCCTCCTCGCCACGAAAGCCGCCCGGTTCCCCAACGTCGAACTGGTGTGGGACCGATCCAGCAACACCTTCACCAATCACGACGCGGCCTCGAAGACGATTGTCCGGCGCGAATACCGAAACGGATTCGCACCCCCTCCGATCAGCTGACCCCCCACCACCCACGGCCTCGCGACACGGAGATCCGCCATGAGACGATCCAATCCTCTCCGGGGCATCGCCGGCCTGCTGGCGATGGCCATCGTGTTCGCCGGCGGACCACGGACCGCAGCCGCGGACGCTGCAGAGAATCTCGCGCGTGCGAGAACCTTTCTCGAAACGCTTTCTCCCGAGCTTCGGAAGATTGCATCTGTGGACATCTCCGCACCCGATCGATCCAACTGGTCCTACCTCCCGGGAAAACGACCCGGAGTCGCCCTCGTCGAACTGGAAGCCCACCAGATCGAGGCCTGGAACGCCTTCCTCGCGGGCGCCCTCGGCGAAGCCGGCGCGGCCCGGGCCCGTCGCATCCGCATGACCGAACCGGTCGCGGACCGAGGCGATCCGGCGCGAATCGGTCCGCAGGCGTTCCGCATTCGCTTCTTCGGAATCCAAGGCGACACCCCCCCTCCGGCCTGGGCCTGGCGATTCGAAGGTCACCACCTTTCGCTCCACCAGACCATCGTCGGCAACGAGGTCGTCTCGGCGACCCCGATCTTCCTGGGATCGGTGCTGCTTCGAGACCAGGCCGGTGAACCGCTCGGCAGCGAGGACCGTCGCGCCGAAGAGATCCTCGGACTGCTCGGGGATGAGGAACTCGAGCAGGCGATCGATCCGCGTCGCCTTCCCGGCGACCTGCGGACCGCGATGCTCCCCGGAGATCGTTGGAGCTTCGAGGGAGGTGTCTCCCTAGAAGCGGCCGGCAGGAATGCTCGCCGAATCGCCGATGGGATCGTCGACGGCCTCCTCGCGATGCAGGCATCGGATGCCGTCGATGATCTTCGCGCTTCGTGGTCCCACACCGCGAGCAAGGACATCACCTTCGCCTGGTGCGGACATCAGGACCGAATGCGACCTCATCAGTGGCGGCTGGTCTCGCCGACGATCGTCGTCGAGTTCTCCCACAGCGGGGGCGACGTCGAGCATGGGCACCTCGTGCTGCGGACCCGGTCCGGCGAGTTCTCGAAGCTCGCGGAACAGGCATGGCGGAACGCTCCCTGACCGATCCCGGCTTCAGTCGCAGCGAAGTCTTCCCTGATCCATGGGCAATCCGCTCGAGCCGACGACGTTCGCTCTTTCCGGATTGTTCTGCCAGGCGTAGGCGACCGCGACGGGATCCGGGACCATTTCATTCCAGACGGTGATCGACCGTCCACCCTCATCGATGCTGGCCTCCGCCCAGTGCCATTTCCCACTCGGACCCTGCAGGGCGAATCCCTCCGGGGCCTTGCCATCTCGGGTTCGGAGCCCGGCCATCGCGTGGTCGATTTCGAGACGGAATCCCTCGATCGCCCGACCATCTTCTCCCACCGGGGACATGGCGGGAATGCAACCCACGATCCGTGGGCTTGCATACCCATCGTTGGATCTGCCGTAGTGATCGTTGAGCGCCCACATCGCTAGCCGCCGTCCGACTTCACGCTTGTTGCGGGGATGAATGTCCTTCGCATCGCCGATGTCGGTGGTCACCACGATCCCGACGTTGGGCATGGTGGTCGCGGCCAGCGACTGGGCCTCGCGGAGTCGGGGCCAGTCTTCCTCGACGGGCTGATCGGGCTTGAAGTCCTTGAACGCAGCGAGCTGGACGATGCCGAACGGCAGGTCCTCCCGTTCGAAGACTCGACCCCAGTCATTCACCAGCATCGGCATGAAATCCCGGTAGCGCCGTGGTTCCCCGGCATTGGATTCACCCTGGTACCAGATGGCCCCGCGAACGCCGAAGGGAGCGAACGGACGGATCATCGCGTTGTGGAGCGAGGAATAGTCGGTCGGACTCGTTCCGGGCTCCATCAGCCGACCCGGTGCGGGCGAGGGACGCGGCCCGCGATGAGTCCCGCCCCTCCTCCATTGCCAGGACCCCGCCAGGGGGAGCGAAGCGGGATTCGCGGCCTTGCGATCGATCACTCCGATCCGCATCCGGTTGGCGGGACCATTGAACCCGCCGGCGCCACCCGAATCGATGCAGGCCACCGTGATCGTTCGCGGGCCGGACTTCACGATGGGGCCGGGTATTCGATAGCGACGCTGGTTCGCATGGGCTTCGACCGTCGATCCGACACGGACCCCGTCGAACCAGACGATGTCGCTGTCATCGATCGCGCCAAGTTCCAAGGAGAGATTCCTACCGCCCCAGTCGGCGGGGACGTCGATCGTCCGTCGATACCAGACGATCCCGTCGAACCCCTCCAGTCCCGAATCGGTGTCCTTCCACAGACTGGGCAGATCGACCTTCGGCCAGTCGGAGTCGTCGTACCCCTTGCGAATCCAGCCTCCGGGAATCCCGGGGTCGGACCCCAGCTGCCGGTCGATGTAGCTGACGCTGGTTCTCGCATGCTCCAGCTTCGCCCGCTCCTCGCGATCGAAACGATCTCCTTCGCTCATCGATTCGAACGCCTCGACCGCGTCAAGCTGCCGTGCCATGTTCTCGGCGCTGAGATCGGCATCGCCGAGGGATTGGTTCGAGATCCAGGGCTCGATGCGGGTTCCGCCCCAGTTGATCGAAAGAAGCCCTACCGGCACCTCCAGCTCGTCCTGAAGATGGCGAGCGAAGGCGTAGCCCACCGCAGTGAATCCACCGACCGTGGCCGGGCTGCACACCGTCCAGCTCGCGGCGATGTCGGTCTGGGGCCGATTCGCCGTCACGTGGGGAGCCTTGATCAGACGGATCGCCGGACGATCGGCGGTCGCCTTCTCGCGATTCGGATCACTTGATCCGTCGACCGTCCACTCCATGTTCGACTGCCCACCACAGATCCAGACCTCCCCCACCAGGACATCCGTGATCTCGACACGATTACGTCCCTCGACCGTCATCACTCTCGGCTCCGCCGACGCCTCCAGGGGCCCGAGATCCAGCCGCCACCGACCCTCTCCATCGGCGATGGTGTCGACGACGCGTCCTCCGAAGGAGACGGTCACGGACTCACCGGCATCGGCGCGGCCCCAGACCGGCACGGAAAGATCGCGTTGGATGACCATGTGATCGCTGAAGACCGCCGGAAGCGTGACGTCGCCCTGGACCAGGGTCGCGCCAGCTCCAATCATCAGGCAGCCGATCTGTAGGGTGAAATTCCGATGGGGGGCTCGTCGATTCATGGTCGCATGCTCCTTTCCCACCAGCAGGATGGCAACCGGCGGAGATCTTCGATTCGAGGGAACGAATCCAACCACAGTCCGAGAACCCATATTTCCCTCTCCCGACATCTCCAAAGCCCATTCGGAGCGAGTCACCGAAGGGGCTGGTCCGCTCTTCGTCGGGTGCGACGTTGTTGAGCAACGGTGATTTGTTGAATCGGGGACATCCCGCCCCGCATCCCCATTCCTCAACCCCCCGGAGTGGCGTGGTTCTGGCCGCTCGACATTTGAATCATGCATCGGTGCCCAAAGTTAGGATGCGGCTGCGGGCGATTAGCTCAGTTGGCTAGAGCGTCCCCTTTACACGGGGAAGGTCGCTGGTTCGAGTCCAGTATCGCCCACTCATCATCGTCCCCGAAACCCTTCTTCAAGAAGGGGGCTTGCCTGCCATTCGGCCGCGGATCCTGGCACTCCTCCATCCCAAGGAACGGCATCGCCCTGGTGCCGAACCGGAGGCCGGGGAGGAGCCTTGACACTTCGCTGGCGCACGCTACTATTGACATTCATCTGTCAACAAGGGTGCCGGCACGATTCCCGTCCCCGGTGGCGAGAATGATCGACCATAGCTCACCAAAAGAGACCCGTTCATGTCCCAGCCCATGCCCATCGACGCGACTCTGCAGCCTGTCTCCTCACAGGCGTATCGCGACTGGCTCGGCGTCGCCGCATCGGTGCTGTGCGCAATCCACTGTGCCGCGATGCCTTTCGTGGTCGGCTTCCTCCCCCTCCTCGGCCTGAGCTTTCTCGCGGAGCCTTCCTTCCACAAGTGGATGGTCGGCATCTGCCTGGGCCTTGCCCTTCTGGCCTTCGTTCCGGGGTGGCGACGCCATCAACGACTGGCACCCGCGCTCATCGGACTGTGCGGCCTCGGACTGATCACCTTCGCGGCATTCGCCGGTCCCGAGGATTGCTGCCCGACGCCACATGCCGCGAACGGCACCCCCGACGAGGCGAGCCTCATGACGGTCGCATTGGATGACGAGATCCCCTGCGCCGCATCATGCTGTGCTGCGGAGGACGAGGGTTCGATCCTCCCCCCCGACGCCATCGCCGTCGTCGAGATCATGACCGTGGAAGAAGATGCGACCTGCATCGCGGGGTGCTGCCCCGAGGAGGAGGGAAAGGTCCTCACCGCGGGATCCAGCGATTTCATGAGCATGGTCTGGCTCCTCATGACCCCCATCGGCGGCGTGATCCTCGTCGCGGCTCATCTCACGAACCATCGCCTGGGATGCGGATGCAAGACCGATGGCTGCTGCCTGAATCCCACGAATGGACAGAAGACCGCGTGACTCGAAGGGACACATCCCAGCAAAGGGCGATCAAGGGAGCGATCGTCGGGGCCGGCCGGCCTCTCTCCATCCAGGAGATCAACGAGATCGCTCTCGAGGAATCCCCGGGATTGGGCATTCGCACGGTGTATCGAGTCGTCAGGAGACTGCTCGAAGACCACGAGATCACGTCCGTCGCCACTCCGGGGCAGTCTGACCGGTACGAGCCAGCCGACGTTGCCGCCTCCCACCATCATCACTTCCACTGCCACGGCTGCGACCGGATGTTCGACGTCCATGGATGTCCCGGCCACCTGCAACGAATGGTTCCGGAAGGCTTCAAGCTCGTTGGCCACGAGATCACGCTGAACGGTCTGTGCGATCGTTGCGCCTGAGATCGAGGCCCGCGGATGACCATCGACTGGCTGATCATCGGCGGCGGAGTTCACGGCGTGCACATCGCGACCCGGCTGATCGCCGAGGCGGGGGTCCCCGCCGATCGGCTTCGGATCCTGGACCCGAATCCACGATTGCTCCAAAGATGGCGTGACTGCACCGGCATCACGGGCATGACGCACCTTCGCTCGCCTTCGGTGCACCACCTCGCTCTGGACCCTTTCTCCCTGCAGCGTTTTGCTGGGAAACGCAAGCGCAGGGCTGCCGGACTCTTCGCCGCACCCTTCGAGCGACCCAGCCTCAATCTGTTCAATGCTCACTGCGAGCAGGTGGCCGAAGACCACGGACTCTCCGATCTCCACATTCGGGAACGAGCCGCGACGTGTTCGGTGGACCGTGACGGGGTCGAGATCCGACTCCATGACGACCGCGTGATCCGAGCGGGGAACATCGTGCTGGCGATCGGGGCGAGCGACCAGCCCGCCCGCCCCGACTGGGCCCCGGCAAACCACCCGCGGGTTCGTCATGTCTTCGAACCCGGCTTCGATGGATGGCCAGCCGAGCGCGAGAACGTTCTCGTGGTCGGCGGCGGCATCTCCGCCGGACACGTAACGCTCCACCTCCTGGCCGAGGGCCATGGTGTCCATCTCGCATCGCGTCATCCCCTCCGCGAACATCAGTTCGACAGCGATCCGGGTTGGCTTGGTCCCAAGTACACGGATCGTTTCCATCGGGAGACCGATCCAGATCAAAGGCGGGCCGTGATCTCGAAGGCTCGCCACCGGGGATCCGTTCCCCCAAACATGGCTCGATCGATCCGAAGGGCCATCGCTCGCGACCGAATTCAATGGCACGAGGAGGAGGTGAAGGGATTTGAAACGCACGGGTCCGGACTCAAGGCCACGGTCGGTGCGGATACTGTTCTGGGAGTGGATCGCATCCTGCTCGCTACGGGATTCGCGACCCGTCGTCCGGGTGGATCGATGGTCGACGACCTGATCGAATCGGCCGCACTGCCCTGCGCAAGCTGCGGATATCCCATCGTGGACGCCTCTCTCCGGTGGCATCCGGGAATCTACGTCTCGGGACCGCTCGCCGAGCTTGAAATCGGACCGGTCTCCCGCAACATCGCCGGGGCGCGCCGGGCCGGCGACCGGCTGGTGGCCGCGGCCCTGTCCACCGCGGGGGCGACGGCCCCCTAGCCATCGAGCGTGGAGGGTCTCTTCGAGTCGAGGACCCGGGCCACGAAGATTCCCACCGCGTAGGCCGCGATCAGCGAACCGGTCATCCCGACGTACCTCATCCAACCCGGACCCGGGATCATGGCGGTCACCAGCAGGATCGCCGCCACATCGGCGAGTCCGACGGCCACCGACGCGGTCAGTCGTCTCCACGGCGTGACCACCGCAGCCACCCCACCACCGACGAAGGCACCGATGATCCAGGCCACGACCACGAAGATGAAGGCACCCACCGGAGCCGTGGAAGCATGGGTCGCCATCGCATCGGCGAGGTCGGCCTGGGCCGCTTCCAGGGCCGATTGGTCTCGAGCCGTCATGGCTCCGGTCAGGCGATCGCCAATCGCCTCCAACTCCGGGGGGGGCGGATAGAACCTCCGGCCTACCGACTCGACCCCGGCGACGGTGAAGGAGAAGGTGATGATGCCGAGAGCGAGGGCGAAGATGAATCGAATGAACTTCATGGGCGGTTCCGGTTGCCGTCCGTCGAGCCGGTGGGATGGGTCAAGGTAATCGATAGGCGAAAAAACCCATCCGGGTATACCCATCACGCTTTGGGGCATACGCTGGACGCATGTCCACTCCGACCACCTTCACCGCTCCATCCGCCGAACCTCGGCTTGGAATCTACAACTTCTCCGCCGGACCTTCCCACATGCCTCTTGAGGTCGTGGATCGGATTCAAGAGGAGCTCCTGGACCTTGGGACCTCGGGCATCGGCCTGCTCGAACACTCCCACCGGGGACCGGAATACGACGCCGCCAATGAAGAGGCGGCTGAGGTCGTTCGTCGCCTGGCAGGCGTGAGCGACGACTACGCGGTCTTCTTCATGCCGGGCGGGGCTACCGTGAACTTCGGATTCCTCGCGTTGAACTACCTCCAGGACGGCGGTACCGGCGTCTACCTCGACACCAGCGTCTGGGCCTCGAAAGCCATCGAGGAAGCCATCCCGGTCGGCGACGTGAAGATCGGATTCGATGGACGGCAAGGCGACACCTTCACCTGTCCGGATCCGGCTCGGGATGGTGACGATCTGGATGTTCCCGCTGAAGCCAGATACGTCTTCTACTGCGCCAACAACACTGGAGAAGGCACCTGGTACGACCAGCCACCGGTCACCGATCGCCCGCTGATCGGCGATCTCACCAGCGACATATTCTCCCGGCCGTGGCCGTTCGACCGGCATGCGATGACCATCGCCGCGGGCCAGAAGAACCTGGGGGCCGCAGGCTGTTCCGTGGTGGTGGCCAGGCGGGACTTCCTCGCCGAAGGATCGAAGCGACTCGGACCGATCCTTCGATTCGAGGATCATGAAAAGGCGCATTCGATTCTCAACACCCCTCCCACCTTCGCGGTTCGAGTGATCGGACTGATGGCGGCCTGGACCGAGGCACAGGGAGGCCCTGAGGTGATGGCCGAGCGAAACAAGGAGAAATCAGGTCTCGTCTGGGACGCCGTCGACGCCAGTGACGGCTTTTATCGCAGCCGGGCCGAACGTCGCAGCCGCAGCCAGCTCAACGTCACATTCCAGACCGCATCCCCGGAACTCGACGCACGGTTCATCGAGGAGGCCTCGGAACATGGCATGGTGAACCTCAAGGGGCTGGTCGGAGGAATGAGGGCGTCGATGTACAACGCCTTCCCCCGCCGTGGTGCGGAGGTACTCGTGGATTTCATGAACGATTTCGCCAACCGCAACGGCTGAACGATTCCGACCCAAGATTCAGTCGCCCTCGGTGTCGGGCACGATCGCCGCGAAGGCCTCGGCCTGCGCCGAAGTCATCACGATCCTGAAGCCGACGTGGCTCGCGGCGGAATCGGGGGTCGTCGACATGCGAGCGCTCGGTCGGTAGCTCGAGCAGTAGCTCGGATGACAGAGGAACGACCCACCCCTCTGGACGCGATTCACCGAGCCACCGGGCCCCCGATCATCGGTCGCCTCGGATGGTCCGGTCGGATTCACCGAGATCTCTCCGTCCGGAAGCGAATCGACCCGGCGCTGGTACTCATCGGCCCGGTAGAGATCGGAACACCACTCCCAGACGTTGCCCGGCATGTCGAAGAGACCGAATCCGTTCGGGGGATAGGTCCCCACCGGTGCGGTTCCGGAGTGTCCATCCGCCACGTCGTTTCGGTCTGGAAAACGACCGTTCCAGGTGTTCGCCCGGGTGGGATCCACCGGGGCGTCGCCCCAGACGAACCGCTTGCCTTCCACGCCTCCCCGGGCCGCGAACTCCCATTCCGCCTCGGTGGGAAGACGGGCACCGATCCATTCGCAATAAGCGACCGCATCCTGCCACGCCACCTGGACCACCGGATGATCCATGCGGGCGTCGATCGTCGAGCCTGGTCCTTCCGGATGTCTCCAGTCGGCACCCGCCGTCCAGGTCCACCACGCCGAGATGTCCGCGAGCGAAACCGGCTTTTCCGGAGGAGAGAAGACCAGGGATCCAGGTTGGAGCATCGCTTCGGGTGGCTTTGGAGTTCCGGGCGGCACCTGCTTCCGAATCTCCTCCCAGTCCACCGATCGTTCCGCGACGGTGAGGTAGCCGGTGGCATCGATGAATCGAAGAAACTCGAGATTGGTCACCTCGTGCGTCCCGATGAAGAATCCGTCGAGCCTCACCTGATGCCTGGGAAACTCGTCGGTTCGCGCCTCCGGACCGACTCCTCCCATCGTGTGGGATCCACCTGGAATCCAAGTCATCCCCGCCGGGGCGTCGCAGGGTGGAGGGACTTCGATCTCCACCGAAGCGATCACCTCCGACCCGATCACCCCCGTAGCGATCCCAGTCCAAGCGAATGATGCGACCCGGATCATCCTCGAGGACCTCCTGCGGGCTTGTTCCTGCAGCAGGCGGGCAATGGGTTTCCCCTCCACGACCATCGGATGACTCCAAAAATCTTCAGGCCTGGGAACGTCCAGGGAGACGGGGATCCAGCTCGGCCATCAACGACCGGTCCGCTCCCAGATCATCGAGGTCCGGACTCCATCCTCGACCTCGTAGCCACCCTCCTCGATGCCGGAGAAGGTCACATCCATCCGGTTGGCATCCAGAGTCAGCCAGGAGACGATCGACATCAATTCAGACGACGAAGTGCGGTCTTCCAACGAAAACAACTCTCCGTCCCAGGCCACGCGCAGGGCCGGCCTCCCGTTCCGCATCGCCAGCGAGGGTGTTCCCACCTGCACAATTCCATCCGCCCCGGTCGAACGATCCCCGAGCTCGCCGGTGGCGTCGTCGAACCAGAGAATCTCCGAACCGATGACCCCGCCCTCCTCGCCGGCCTCGACGACCATGAAGAAGAGGGATCGATCGCCTCTGCCATGCCGAACCGTCATCAGGCTTCCATCGGGCATCGAATCCGAGCCGCCGCTTCGCAGCACCCAGTCCCCAACCAGATCGGGTGCGAGCGGCATCGCTTCATGGAAGGGATTGATCCTCGCCCAGCTGAATCGGGCGGGGTCGAGCACCACGTCGCCATCCACGCAGGTGGGGATGAAGTCGACCATGCAGAGGTCGTTGTCCGGGAAGGCGTAGGTGACCTCGAAGTTCACCGATTCGCTCGTGCCCGAGGTCTCGTGACCTCTCCAATCGAAGACACCTTCGGCGGCTTCGATGAGGGTCGCGCTTCCCGTGAAGGGACGCCCGTTCTCCTCGCCCCGGTAGGTGTTGACCACCGCCCCGGCGATGTCGTCCCAGTTGATGCGTCCCCGGCCACTGGTGATGGTGGTGCCATCCTCGAGCATCACGGACCACACCACACCCAACGATCGCCCGGGTTCGATCCACTCGACGGACTGGCGAGCACGGAACATTCGACCATCGACATCAGTCCCCTCTCCGTCGCTCGTCACGCCCGACATTCCCCACTCCCCGACCAGTGTGCCCAGGTCGACGAGCGCCTCCGGACCCGGCAGCCCTCCATCATCGTCCTGCACCGCGAAGGATGCGGGAACCATGACGGTGGCGAGGCAGAGGGCGAGGATCATGGAAGACGCGGACACGACTCGCTGGCGGCGGGTGCCATCGGCAAGGGTGCGGGAGAGGTTGAGATCGATTCGCATGGATGCCTCGGTTGGGGGTTCTGTATCCGGGGGGACCGAGGAGTGTACGAACGAAGCTGCTCGTGGGGAAGGCGACCGATTCCCATGAAACAGGCCCGCCCCCGGTGTCGGCCCTTTCAGGCGGGAATACGTCGAACCGACAGCAGTGGATCGTGGATCGCGATCGGAGCCCGGCCATCTAGCGCTTCAGCAAGGTCGCGACCCAGCAACTCCGGCTCCGCCGTGGACCAGACCTGTTCCGGGTCACCATCCGAAGTTTCGAACGGCTCGATCCGCTCGACCGTTCCATTTCCGAGCGTGCGAAGAAGGTGGAAACACCACTCCACGAATCGGGCCTCGGTCCGTTCCACCAGGACGTCGATCCAGCCTTCCACGTCGGGATCCGTGGGGAAGCCGTGGCCGCAGTGCCGCCATTCGATTTCGATCCCATGAATCAGATCTTCACATCCGGAAAGGTCGATGCATTCGATCGGCCTTGGCAGCCCCTCGACCACCGCGGTCGCGATTCGCCGATGAAGCCCCAGCAGCCTTGAGGAAACCCGGCCGTCCAGTCCGAAGAGGTCGAGGCCTCCATCCACCACTTCCGCGAGACGATGATCGGAAGCACCGACCGGATCCCAACCGGCGCCGAACCAATCGATGCGCGCGGATTCCGGGCTGGAATCGAAATCGAGGCCGAGGAAGCGTGAGTCGGACGGACGGGTGGAGAAATCGATCATCGTTGAAGGTTCGCAAGACGTTCCGAGGTGACTGGGGGCCTCCTGGCCTCCCATGGGGGAAGAACACCTTCGCACCCGAACACTGACCGAACTTCCTGGGAAATTCCTCGGATTGACGAGTGCTCCCGCTCACGACCGCCCCTCGTGTTCCTCAGCATGGGTTGCGTACAATTTCAATTCCATGAACCAAGTGATTCCGACTCGATCTCGATGGCTCGGCCAGCTTCCCGTCGCAGCCATCATCATGGCGGGGACGCTCCTCACCGAAGCGCCCGCGACCTCCCAGACCATGGCCCCCGTCTCGAGATTCAGGGCGGCCGCCGAGACACTCTCCCAGTCGACAATCGTCGATCCCATGATCGAAGCTCGGGCCGCGGCTCACATCGCCGCCATGGCGGAGGATCCAGCGAGAGTCCGGGCGGGGCTTCGTGCATGCCCCGATGCCAGAAGCCGGCTTGCCTATCTCGATGCATTCTTCGCTGGTGGCTCCCGAGCCTTCGATGCATCCGCTTTCCAGTCCGAGGCGATTTCAATGCTTGCCGCCACGACCCCCGATGACCGGGCAGCTCGCATCGAACGCGAAATGCTCCGGATCGAATCCGAAGGCGAGATGGCCACCGTGAACTGGGGGACCCTGAACCCCGCGGACCTGATCTGGCGCCCCTTTGTCTGGTCTCCCGAGACGGCGGCCGATCGCCTGGCCCGAAGCTCCGATGCGATTCGTCGATCCCTTCTCTCGATCGCCATTGGAGAGAAACGCCCCCGCATCATGGCCTCGGTGCTGGCATCGCTCGCGGGAGAGCCGACGGATTTCGAAGCCGCCGTCCTCGCGTGCGAGCTTGATGGCCTGATCCGCGGCCCCGCCGTCATTCAGGAACTCGTCCAACGCAGAGCCACCGACGCCCTGGTGCGCCTGACCGCGATCAGGCCGGAGGTGCTCGCCCTCCCCGGCGTCCGCATCTCGGCTGCCGCCTGCATCGCAAGGGACCGCCCCGATGATGCGATCCGCCTGCTGGGAGGTGAAAACAACCTCTCGCGGCTGCCATCCAATGCCCAATCCAGCGTTCGAAAGGGACTCGCCGAAGGTCTGCGCCGCGATCCAGATCCCGAAAGATGGAGATCCGAGATCATGCAGGCCGGGCAGGCGGACGACCGTCTCGAGGCACTGCTTGGGTTGGAGGCGATGCATCGGGATGCGACCACGAACGAGATGGCGGATCCCGACCGGACCTTCGAGGAAATCGATTCCTTCCGGACGCTGGGAGAGGGTCGTGTGGTGTCGGCCATGGAGAACGGCCTCATCGATCGAGACGATGCGATCGCCGCCCTCGGTGACCTCTTTCGAACCGGTCGCTACGAGCTCGCCTACACCTTCCTGCAACCGAACACCACCGAACCGACGCGAGCCGCCGACCAGTGGCTTCCGACCCGTATCGGTCTCATGGGAGAAGCGCTCGCCAATGCGGACGCCTCCCCGGATGCCTGGATTCCGCTGATCGATTCGATGTCGAGACTGGATCGACTGGATGGGCAGGTTGCAGCCCTCCGCGCCATCCAGGCGAGCTACCAGCGAATCCACGGCGATGAGGATCTCCCCCAGGATGTCCGCCTGACTCTCGACAACGCCCTTCTCGAGATCGCGCTTGACTGAACCCGGAAGTTCTTCAGGGAGGGATGACTCAGCAGCCATCGGTGTCGCCCAGGCGATCGGTGCCTACCTCTGGTGGGGATTCATCACCGGCCTGTACTTCAAGACGCTGGACTCGGTGTCCTCGATGGAACTACTCGCGTGGCGGGTGCTTGCCGGGCTCCCGGTGATGATCGCCCTGATGGCGTTGACCACCGGCCGCGGACGCATCCGGCAGTCCCTGGCCGACCGACGGAAGGTCACGATCCACGTGATCTCGACCATCCTCATCGCCGGCAACTGGCTGGTGTTCATCTATGCGGTCATCAACAGTCGACTGGTGGAAGCAAGCCTCGGCTACTACATCAATCCCCTCGTTTCGGTCCTCCTTGGACGGATCTTCCTCAACGAACGGCTTCGACCGGTCCAGTTGGCCGCGGTGCTTCTCGCCCTGATCGGAGTCGCTCTCTTCGCGTGGACGAAGATGGACGACCTCTTCGCCGGCATGGACTCCGGTTCGACCCGTGGAACCGACTGGCTACAGCTTCCATGGATATCGATCGCCCTACCGATGTCCTTCGGGTGCTACGGCCTGCTCCGGAAGCGCATGACGGCGGACTCCACCACCGGCCTGACGATCGAGATGGCTTTTCTGTTTCCATTCATGCTCGCCCTTCAGATCTGGTTGATGTGCGACGGCGAGGCTCGATTCCTCCAGGGAGATCCGGTGCTCGACGCCCTGCTCTTCGCCGGGGGGCTGGTCACCGCTCTTCCGCTCGTGCTGTTCGCGGCCGCGGCCCGTCGCCTGCGTCTCGCCACGATCGGACTGCTGCAGTACCTCGCCCCCACCTGTCAGCTCCTGCTCGCGGTCACGTGGTTCGGGGAATCGATCGACGCCCTGGGCTTGGTCGCCTTCGTGGTGATCTGGACCGCCGTGGGGCTCTATTCGTTCGACTCCATCCGCCAGAACCGGACTGCCGCCGGGGCTTGATTCGGTCCCCGGACCGGAAGGGGATCGAGTCGAGGGATGAAATCATCCGGATCAGCGTTCGCGGGGAATGACGAACGGGAATCCGTCGTACTGCTCCGAGTCGTCCGCGGGATCCGCCCAACGCGGCCAGGCTTCCAGGACCAGAGAGCCATCGATCGGATCCACATCGACGATTCCATAACCCGGCGACAGATCGAAGAGCCGGCGTGGTTCCAGGCGGCGATCGACGGGATTCGTCACCGCGAACACCGTCATCAGGTTTCCGAAGCCGTCCTCGTAGTCCCCCGCGTATCGAGGCGATCCCTCCCACGATCCGCCGCCCGCCCGAGCCGGCATCCAACGACGCGGCCAGGTGTTCGCGACCGCGGGCGGAGTGAAGGCGAAGGTGCCGTCGCGATGGTCGTCGACTCCGTACTGCACGAGGGATCCGAGATGCTGATCCCCGCAAAGATGCAGGGCGTCCGCCCTGGCGAGCGTTCGGACCGCACGAGTGCGTGCGGACTGTGGCCAACCACCGGAATCGGTGTCGGCCGCGGGCTCGTCGCCTTCGGCATATTCGCCCGCCCGATGAATGGTGAGGCGGGGGACGACACCGTCGTCCCGCCCGGGCGGAAGGGTCGCGACGTTCACCCAGGGCGTCTGGCTGAGGACGATCTTTCTCGGCGACCTGGGATCACGATCCGTGGCCCACGCTTCGAGGAACGCTTCCTGGGTGGCCCCCAGGAATTGCGCCCCCTCCACATCGGCATCCCGCGGGTCGAACCCCGGTTTCCTGAACCAACCGTTGCGCACGTCGCCCTCGGGAACCATGACGGTCGCGGAGTCCTTCCACATGCGATCCGCAATCACCGCGAAATCGACCGGCCCGTACTTCAAGCGCGTCGTGTAGGGAACGATTCCCTGGCCGATCGGACCCGGAACCATGCAGGCCGGAAGGTTCCCGGTCTGGGTCCGATGGATCGCATTCACCATGTCCGCCGGTAGCTTGTAGCCACCCGCATCCTGCTGGGTCATTCCGTCCCTCGCCCTGGCGAGGATCCCGCCGGCACCCCAGATGTTTCCGTGATAAACGTCGTGGTCATCGGGAATGATGACGCTGGGCCGATCCCGGACGAGTTCACCGAAGCTGCGCAGCCATCGCTGGTACTTCGTGTGGTAGTCCAGGGTGATGTTCGCCCGGTCGACTCCCGTCACGTCCCCCTCGTAGATCTGATCTCCCGCGAAGAAGTAGAGATCCGGACGATGAGCATCCACGCGTTCCACGAGATCCTCGTGGGGGTACCAGACTCCCTGTCGATTCCATGCCTTGTGAGCGGTCACGTTCTTGACGCAGTTCAGGCTCGCGATCCGAAGCGGACGATCCGTCGGAGCCGGGTGGAGTTCGCCGATCCACTTGAAGGGCCTGCCGTCGCACTCGCCTCGAACGCGGAAACGCCGGCCCAGATGCTCCTCGACGTCCGGAACCGCGAACCGCACCGTGAAGCTTTGATCCTCGAGCGTTCTGACATCCACGGGTCGCCAGGCTCCGTCCCGGGTCTCGAGCTCCAGGAACACGTCCCCGAGGCTGGCCTCCTCCAGTGGGGGAAAGAGAGCGGTCAGACGAAGCGCATGCACACCATGGTCGTTTCGATCCAGGGTGTAGGTCGTGGCCAGCACCGGACCCCAGGAAAGGTCCTCGTCGTCGAGCCACGAGTCGAGATCCGGGGATTCCACCGACAGGCCAGTGAAGGACCACCCGCAGTCCGACCTTCGAATCCCCCGGTGCGAGACCAGGGCGATCCCTCCGTCGATGCGTTCGCGGGGCAGGCCGCGAACGACCGCAACCCCATGGATCAGGTCGCCACCACCGAGCTCCAGGCCGACATCAAAGAGATCTCCCTCCCGAGGGGTGATCGTCACCGTGACCGTGACCGGCCCGCGGGTCATCCCCCCGTTGGCCATGCGGACCTCCGCCCCCTCCACCGGTTCCAGTGATTCCAGAGTGGTGTCCCTGGGGAGCGTCCAGCTGAAGCCCCCCTGCTTGGGGGTGGAGAAGTCCAGGATCCTCGGCGACCGCTCGCCGTCCATCACGCAGAGCATGCCCCCGTCCGGGGCCGGAACCTGCTGGATCAGTGCGGTCAGTCTCGGATCGACTGCAGGGCCTCCGGCACCGATCAGAATCCCCGCGAAGGCATCCGTTTCGAGAGCGCCGTCTCCAAAGGGTCGCACCGTGGTCTTGAGGATGATCGGTGCCGAGGCCGCATCGGGATCCAATCGGAACTCCAGCACATGCGCGGTTCGGACCGGCAGGCGTGCGTCGTCGTTGACCAGCCGTCCGTCGACGATCCTCCAGTCCTGGAGCCGGGAGGGCTGCCATGCGGATCCGGTCCAGCGACGATCATCTTCGGAATCGACTTCCACCCGACGTTCGGACGAATTCGACGCGGGCGGAGACTGGGCCTCCACGAGGTCCCCCGCGATGAAAAACGATCCCAGTGCGACGATCATGATTCCTGAAGCGGACGGTCGGTATCGGGGCATCGAAATCTCCTCCTGTGGGGATGCGCCCCGAGGGTATCGAGCCCGGAACCTCGAAGAGGGCCTCCCTGCGACTAAGATTCCACCATGTCGATGCTACTTTCAGTCCTCGTGACGACGTCCCTGTTCCTGGTGGCCCCCGCCCCCGCGGGCGACCCCCCTCTGGTGGTGCTGATCGCGGGGGACGAGGAATACCGGAGCGAAGAGACCCTGCCGATGCTCGCGGCCATTCTCCGCCGGGACCACGGGTTCAGGACCCGCCTTCTCTTCAGCCTGGATGAAGAAGGACTCGTCGATCCCGAACGCCTCGATCACATCCCCGGAACCGAAGTCCTCTCCGAGGCCGACCTCCTGGTCCTCTTCACCCGTTTCCGAGCCCTGCCCGAAAATCAGCTCGAACCCATCCTGACATACGCACGGTCGGGCCGGCCGATCGTTGGCCTCCGCACCGCCACCCACGCTTTTCGATATCCGACGGAGCATCCGCGTGCCGAGGCATTGAACGAGGCATGGCCGCAAGAGGTGCTGGGACAGAGATGGATCACCCATCACGGGCACTTCGACGAGGGGGGGGCGCCACTGACCGAGGTGACTCCGGTCGACACTGATCATCCGATCATGCGCGGGGTCGGTTCCTTCGACGCTTTCTCCTGGCTCTATCACGTCGACGGGGGCGGCGACTCGCTTCCCGAAGCCGCGACCAAACTCGCGAACGGTCGAGCCATCAAGTCGGGACATGGTGATTCCAGTCGATTCCCGAGAACCAATCCCGTGACCTGGGCGATCGAACGAGACGAACCGGGGCTGCCCCGTCGAGTCTTCTTCACGACCCTCGGGCATCCGTACGACTTTCGATCCGAGGACGCGCGAAGAATGCTGGTCCAGGGGGTGCTCTGGTCCCTCGAGCGATCTGATTCCATCCCGGGGGAAGGGCTGTCGGTCGTCAGACCACCGGGGTGGAATCCCACCAACGCCGGATTCGGTTCCCAGAGGACCGGGCGAACACCCGAATCCGCGATCGCAGAACCCTACGACGGGAAGAAGGATGGGGAATCACCCCATCCCCACCGTACCGGCCATTGAAACCGTCATTGACTGGGTAATGCTTTGCGATATCATCGGTTATCACGAGTGCCATGCCCACAGGCTGTCACCGAACCAGCCAGACCGGACCCGGCTCCCAGAGGTACCCATCATGACGAAGAGACGACCGACGAACCGCAAGCCAAGCGGGTTCAGTCTCGTGGAACTGCTCGTCGTGATCGCGATGATCGGAGTGCTCATCTCCCTGATCATCTACGCCACCGGGACCCTGCAGCAGACTTCCCGCGGACTGACCTGCCTTTCCAACCAGCGACAGATCATGGTCGCCTGGGACGGGTACGCGACCGACAATTCGGGGCGCTACGTCGCGCCGGACACCGATCGCAACGACTGGGACTGGGTGAGATCGATCAAGCCCCAGGACGACCCGAATGGTGGCGGGACCCTGGAATTCAAGGATGGCCAGTGGCGTGAACGCGACATCGCGATCACGCAGGGAACGCTCTGGCCCTACATGGGCGACTTACGCCTCTACAAGTCCCCGGTGACCCGCACCGACAATCTTCGCAGTTACTCCCTGAGTTCGTTCTTCAGCGACGGCGAGGGCTCCAGCGACTGGGGTGGTCCCCCGACCTGGCGCATCTCCACCCGAAGCCGCATTCCGAAGCCTAGCGAGACCATCTGCGTCGTGACCGAGTTCGATCACCGCGGGTACAACATCAACGGCTGGGGGATCAGCCCCTTCGGACCCACCTGGATCGACAAGTTGATGATCTGGGACACCGGCTACTTCAACTTCGCCTTCGCGGACGGGCACGTCGAGCGCTACAAGTGGGCGGGGGAAAGCTACACCGACAGCGATCCGATCGACGTCGCATTCATGCGACCCCAGACGGACGTCTACTATCCCGGACCGGATTGGGATTGGATCTCGAAGAGGTTGTTTCCGGGCACTCGGGCGCTGTACGGAGGTTGGTGATCGGAACCCGACTAACGATCCTGATCTCGTCGGCCCTGCTCCTCCTGCAGGCATGCGGCTCGGAAGACGTCACCGTGGATCGCAAACCACCCGGCCCCAGGTCCCGGGGGCCCCAGGTCGACATGAATGTGATGCTCGAGGATCCGAGGGTCGCGACCTTCGACTCGCAAGCATCCGAGTACCGGATGATCATGACCGAGCTTCGGGGCCTCGAAGCCCGAATGGCGGATACCGGCCTGGTGGATGAGGATCAGGCGAGGTGGGAGGAGCTTCACGACCGGGCGGCTGCCGAGAAGGGGCGCCTCAACGCCATGATCTACGCTCCCGGAGTCGGTCCCGATCAAAGAGCCGCGATGTGGTGGCTCATGCAGCCCGAATCATCGGAATAGGACGGGGTTGAGGCCCGAGCGGTGATCGGATCCCCCCCCGACTCGCACCGACCGTATACATTCGATCCATGATCACTACAAAGAAGACACGACGACCCCGACGCGGACTCCTCCTCGCGGCGGTCCTTCCCTCCCTGCTCGCAGGTTGCGCGTCCAATCCCTTCCAGGCCAACTACGTGGGCATCATGCAGGAGTCGGACGTGGAGATGGAGACGGATCCGATTCGACTGATCACCAAGGAGGATCTCCGGCGGCTGGGTACCTCTCGATTCGAGATCGACATGGTCATCGGCGTCATCCCCGGCGACGAGGAGGCCATGGAAACCGCCCGGGAGGTGGGTGCCGTCGCCTACTGGTGGTCCAGCCGTCCCAAGTACAGCTCCGGAAACGCCGCGGCGAAGCAGCAGAGGAAGAGAGGCCGCGTGGGCACCACCGACCCTGGTGGCATGTCCAACGCCGAGAAGACGATCAAGTGGTACGCCTACGAGGCGATCTTCTATGCCGACCGCCCCTCGGACT
>MDTG01001046.1_pt1 | contig 42145 bp, 92 predicted proteins | sample 811421 | NCBI WGS metagenome assembly MDTG01 (sample SAMN05326645, study PRJNA326480) | marine metagenome | isolation source: seawater | place: Pacific Ocean: South East | collected 2011 | reverse complement strand
TTTAGTAGAACCCATCTGTATGGCTACATGTTTTTTTGAAAAAAGTATAATAGATGATATAGGTTATTTTGATTGCTCAAGGTTTTCTGCGGATAAAGAGTTTCACAGAAGAGCTTGTCATGTTTATGGCGTTCAGCCTTATTTGATGCCTAAAAGTTTTGCTAGCTACAACTATGTAAGAAGAACAGACTCACTAACTATGAAGAAAGAAACAAGTATAGACTCTGATCCACGAAACTTTTATGAAAAAGCTTTTGATGATTGGCATGAAAAGTGCAGGACAATATCGGCAAAGCCATTTATGCCCTTTCCGGTCAATCAGGGTGTTCGTGATAGAAAAAGATTTGCAGGAGGGCTAAAGAGCTTTCTGCAAAGACCATTTAGTATAGATAAATTTGAAGATGTTATTTTGAGTGGTAATACTTGCATAACTTCTTTTTCAGAAATTAAAAATGAGGAAACATGATAGAGATTGGCAAGCTTTCAGGCAACACGCCCTTGATAAAAATAACAGATAAGTTATATGCAAAGCTGGAAACATACAACCCCTCTGGTTCCGTAAAAGACAGAATGATATCTTATGTGGTTAATGACGCTAAGTTATCTGGACATATAAAAAATGACTCCATACTTTGTGATGCAACAAGCGGAAACACAGGTATAGCTCTAAGTATGATGGCAGCATCACTAGGGTTGAGGTGTGTGATATTTATGCCAGTTAACATGTCGGAAGAAAGAAAAAAAATGATGAGCATTTACGGAGCAGAAATAATATACTCTCCAGAAGATGACTTTGAGGCAGCAATAGAAATGAGAGATGATTTTATTTCCAAAAACAAAAAAGCCTGGTCTCCTATGCAGTTTTCAAATCCTAAAAATATAGAGTGCCATCAGCTTATCACGGCTCCTGAGATTATTGGTCAACTGAATAGCCTAGGGCTTAGCTGGGGAGCCTTTATTCATGGCTCAGGAACAGGAGGAACGATAGAGGGTGTGAGAAGAAGCCTTATAGAAAAAGACTTGCCTACTAAGATTTGTTTGGTAAAGCCAGATAAATCTCCTCACGGAATTCAGGGAATATCTGACGGAAAAGACTTTTTGGCAAAAGAGTCAGATATGGATTATGTGTTGGAGGTTTCAACAGAGAGGGCTATAGATCGAGCCAAGACTTTTGCTCGTAGCACAGGGCTTTTGGTTGGGATTAGCTCGGGAGCTAATTTGGCAGCTTCAGAGCAATGGCTTAATGATAACGATATAGACGGAGTTGCAGTTACTATACTCTGTGATAGGGGCGAACGATATATGTCTATATATTAGCGATCAATAATCTTATTATTTAATAATGATTATCATCGTTAAAATAAATAAAAATAATGGAGATAGTTTATGTGGTGGGCGGCAATAATAATAGGTTCTTTGATTCTTGCAGAGTTTTACGGATACTGGCTTCATGTTCTTCTTCATAGTTATTGGATACCATCATTATCTAAAGATCATATGAATCATCACGTTTTAAGCTACCCTCCGGGAAAAAGTCAGCGATCTAGCGAGTATATTCAAAAGACAAATGGTAGTAAACTGATTTTAGGACTTGGACTTGAGTGGATTATTCCCAGCATATTTCTTTTGATATTCACAATAGGCCTTGAGTTGCTGATTGGGATGAATATATTTCAAGTTCTTGTGTCGGTTACGGTAATATTGGCTTATAGCATATTTTTGTTTTGGTTTCTGCACGAAACATTGCATTTAAAAGATAACAAAATATTAAAAATAAAGTTTTTAAGAAAGTGGTATTTAAATGCAAGAAAAATGCATGATATTCATCATCACTATGTTGACAACAAGGGCCTAATGAACAAAAACTATGGAATAGCATTCTTCGCTTTCGATAGAATTTTTGGTTCATACCTTTGCAGTATGCGGGGAAGATATAATAAAGAAGGCCTTAATTTAGCAAAAGAAAAGCTTGATAAACATACTAATAAAAAGATAAAAAAAGATAACTAAGCAGGTTGCTTTGTTAGCTATAAAATGAAAAAGGAATATTAAAATGAAAAAGATCGCAGCAGATAGAAATTATAGAATGTTAAAGAGTGCAGATATTGGAATGAGAGGTTTAGACGCGCCTCTTTCCAACCCTCCTTTTATCCCAAGTCCAGAAGAGCAGGAGCAGATTGAATTTGGTGCGCATGACATGGCCTGCAAAGAACATGGCACTGCGCTTGCAAACGAAAAGGCGGGTGATTACATGGAAAAATCCAAGCAATATTTTATTAAACACAAAAAAAGATTTGAATATATCATGTGTGGTAATTAGGAATAAGAATAAGGAAGAAAAATGAAAAAGATAGCGGCATATAGAAATTATAGAATATTAAAGAAATTAGCGGTTGACAATAATGATCTGGAAGCAGCTCTTAATGAAGATTTCGATCTGAAATCAAAAGCTCAGTCACTTATTGAATCTGTTGAAAGTGCAGTTAAACGAGCAGGCTCAACTGCATTTTTAAACCCCTTTGGAAGCAATAGCAGAGTTTTTAATATAGATGAAAATGGAACCGTAAGCATAAAGCTTTTTACCATAATTCCAGAGGGACCTGTAAGAAGAGTCACTTCTGAGCAAATAAGAGCCGCTGTAGACTGGAACAAAAAGAATGCGCCTTGGGCTTTCCCAAATATGAATGATAGACAAATCTACGATAAAGTAAAACAGCTTTCTGTTGCTTCCGGAGAGCCTCACAGGTACCCCTCAGAGCAGCAATTAAAAGATGATGCTGAATACAATCTGAAGAATAATCCAGGTGGGGGTCCAGCTAATGATACATTAAATGATTGGATTAATTGGCAAAGAGATGAGGCGGCAAGAACTGGATACTCCTCAAGGTGGAATGGAAATTAAAATGAAAAAGATAGCAGCAGATAGAAATTATAGGATATTAAAGAGAGCTGCTCTTAATCATATTTTGATGGCCAAAAGCGCTTTGCAGATTGCTGTAGATCATGGGTGGAAAAAGATTAATGAAAATAAGTATAAGAAGAATTCTGAAGAAAAAACAAAAGAAGAACTAGAACAAAAATACTTAGATCAAGCCCAGAGACATCACAATAAATTTAAAGACTTTTACCCAAGAAAAAAGCAGAGATAATAGACTTACAACCCTCAATATAAATGCCAATACTTTAGACTAAGATATACATATAATTTATATGTATTTTAGGTGATCTCAGAAAACCCTTAAACATCCTCCATTAAACCCACGCTTTTCGCAATGAAAATCAGTGGGTTTTTTATTGCCTTTTTTATAAAAATTGACAACTACTTAGATAGCTTTTTGCTTATACAACCGTTTATGTATGATTATCAAGGGAATATTTAGTTCTCATTTTTATATGGTGGTTTATAGTGGGATAGAGTGGGGTGAAGTGGAAAATAGGTGGTTTAAAATGGGTTCGAAATATAGTAATATTTCAACTACAAATAACAAGAATAAATCAGAACTTATTTGATTCGATTTTATAGGAGTTAATTTAAAATGAAAAAGATCGCAGCAGATAGAAATTATAAGTTTGCCTCGGATGGAAAGATTCAAGGAGGACCTCAGGCTATCGAGCTTCCTAAGATAGAGGGAATTGAGCCCAGAGACTTGATAATTTACTTGCAAAACAATAGGGACTCAAGTCTTAGTCATAGAGAAAAGCTTCTTAGATGGAGATTGCCAACTGGGGTTGTAAACGACGAAGATATGGTGGATCGAAATACGGCTGAGCGCTTGTTAATGGTCCCTCATTGGGCGAAGCTTATTGCAGAAGCCTTTAAAAAAGATTATCCAGCAAAAGGCGATAGGAGTAATTTAAAATGAAAAAGATAGCAGCAGATAGAAATTATAGAATAGCCAAAGAAGCTAAAGAGCAATCCCCACCGTTTAAAATAAAAGATAGGCAGTCTGGGGATGCCTTCAGAAATTGGGTAAATGATAATTATCCAGATTCGGCAAGAAAACTTCGTCTTGATAGAACTGGTAACTTTAATAATTCATTTATTCAAAGAGCCTGGCAAATGCATGGGGCAGAATATAATCGCTCAAATGCCACACCACAAAGGCCCACAAATAACCAGCCTACAACTTATGATGCAAGAAGAGAGCTTTTAAAAATAAATGATCATATTGAAAAGGCTGTTGCAAAGATGGGAGACTTGCAGCAAAAGGTTTATGGTAAAGGCTATACAAATGAAAGTGATATTTTAAATATTGCCGGAAAGATTTATGCTATCCCTCAAGAGATAATGGCATTTTTAAATAAATAATTTAAAATGAAAAAGATAGCAGCAAATAGAAATTATAGAATGTTAAAGAGAGCTGATGATGGAGACTTTATTCAGAAGGTTATGACATCAGGCCATCCAGATCTAGTAGAAGCTAGAGATAATCTTATGAATGCAATTGGAACAGTTCTTATAAAAGAAGGTTTTATTGGATCGGAAGATAATGATAAACTAAAAAGCATGTGGGATGGCATGAAGGACGAACAAATAAGATCTGTAGAATACTCAGCTTTATATACTTATCTTTATCAGGTATTTGGAAAAGACACGGAGAGGTAATTTAAAATGAAAAAGATAGCAGCAGATAGAAATTATAATTTAAAAAAGAAAGCTTTTTCGGGAGCTGAAGTATGGAGCATGGGGTTTGTGGATTATGATGGGGATGCAAACCCAGAATACACCTTAGGCTTATTTTCATCAAAAGAAAGTGCCATGAACTCTTTGGACGAGGTTTTTAAGTTTGCAAAAGAAAAAGGTTTAGAAGTAACAATAGAGCGTGATAATGAATCCCAGGTCGATTTCTATATTGGCAATTTTGGGTATTATTTGATAAAAAGCCCCTTAATGGATGGGCAAAAATTTAAGCCTAAAGATTTCCATCTATACGAAGATAGTGAACCAATAACTTATGATGAAGAAGATCTTTATCAACCATAAGTAAAATAAATTCTAAATACCCCAAGAAGCCCGCCCGATTAATTTCCGGCGGGTTTTTTTGGTTAGATTAAAAGATTAGATTATAAAAGGAAGTTTTCGTAAGTACTCATAACATATAATCTAAATATCCCCTAGGAAGAATAACCCAAAATACCCTAGGGAATAATAACTAATAAAATACCCCTACAACCCATAGAGCCTTATAGTATATAAACAATACTTTTTATTTATATACAGCTTATACAAATTACTACCCCATAGTTCCCTTAGGAACCAAATAAATTAAGAAACAAAAGAAATATATATTTTTTGTGAAAAAAAGTGGGGGGAACGGTGCGCCCGCGCTGCAAGATCCGTGCCAACTTTGCGCCGAGCGTATAAGCATATAACTTGGCACGATTTTTGCTTATGCAATATATATGCCAATGTTTCACTTGCAAGAAGTATGCCAACACTTAGATGCAATAGTTTTACCTTTTCTGATTTTTTTTTCTGCATCGGTTATATAGTCATGTAAGGGGATGGTCCCCACGCTCTAACCGAGGAGGTCAAAATGAGCAAGGTGTTGGCAAGTAAGCGCAGGGTGGTTGAGGCTACGGCGGTTCATCAGATAGTTGAGGCGGGTGGCTTCGCTGGCGGGACAAGCGGGTGTGCTGGTTTCATTCGGGGGGCGGCTCGTGCGGCTGGCGTGACCCTTCCCGTGACGGATGAGGTTTGTGCCGAGCGTCGAACCCATGACCTGACTATGAACGGCGAAAGTCTGAACCTTGGCCGAGGTCAGCAGATTTTTGATGCCGCTCTGTCAAGCGGTCGGCTGGTGTCCATCAAGGGCGGTGACTCCCGCGATGTGACCGTGGCGGTTGAGGCTCTCCGAGCCTTCATTGAGGCGGGCGGCGATGTTACTATGTACCATGTGACGGGCGAGGCTCAAACCATTCGCGAGGGTCAAACCATCGTTGAGCCTGCCACCAATCTCATGATGCGTAGGGCTTCGCTCGCTGCCATCATCGAGGCTCAAGGTCCGACCGCCTGGGACTTCTCCGACAGCACCGAACAGTTCGCCTTCCTTCGGATGGACGGCAAATATCCACGCTTCCGCATCCACTGGTCCACGGTTCCGGCTCACTGCTTCATCGACGCCACCGCCATCCCCTTCCACGCGAACGATGATATGGGCAAGGTTGGTTTCGAGTCGGTCAACGCTGCTCCTATTGCCGAGTGTGCGAGTGTGGCTGTGTACGAGTCAGGCAAGGTGACAGTTGAAGGTGCGGAGATTGCAAAGCCCATGCGAAGCAAAGAGTCTGACCTTCTCGCAGCAATCATCAATGGCAAGGGTGAGCCTGTCACTGGATGTCGCCAGACAGCAACGACCATGAAAAAGAAACTTGGACACGCAAGCAAGCATGTCGAGACTGTACGAGGCAAGGGCTACCGCTGGGTAGCCTAAACCTTCCAGCCCTCCACCAAAAGGGTGGAGGGCAATAGTTTTACAGGGCAATAGTTTTTCAGAAAAAAATCTACAGCAGTTATATATGTGTGTAAGCACGGGGAGAATGAGAATGATAGCAAGATATGAAGTTCCAAACCAAGAGGTCTTAAACCTGATAAAGCAGGGTCGGCATATGAAAGCCATGCTTGTATGGCTTTTGCTTCCGCATAAACTCTTAAATGGTGTGCGTATTCGTCCAAGGGCTTCGGTTGCCAGAACAATGCTAAAGTCTGTTGAGCTTGGAATCCACAAGTACCCCATGTGCATATGTGAGGGTGACTATTCTATCGTCGAATGATGATGACCCTTCGGGGCAATAGTTTTACAAAGGGCAATAGTTTTTCAAAAAAAAATCTACACCGGTTATATGTATGTGTAAGTAAGGCTCTAACAGGGAGGATGATATGAGCAACGCAGGTGCATACACAAAGAACACAAACGCCGCTGACATTATTTTGGTCAGAGGACTGCCCGGAGCAGGAAAAACGACCGTAGCTCTCGACATGGATAGGTCTGTGTGCGTAGCTGCTGACGATTGGTTTATGGTTGACGGGGAATATCGGTTTGACCCAAAGGGGCTTCCGCAAGCGCATGCATGGTGCTTGGATCAGGCGGTGCAAGGCCTCATAGCAGGGCTTCCCGTAGTTGTTCACAATACCTTTACGCAGCGATGGGAGATGGAACCATATCTTGAGGCGGCTGCATCTATGGGCCTCAAGGTTGGCGTTGTGTCTGTTTTCGATGGCGGTTGCTCCGATGAGGAGTTGGCCGAGCGAAATACTCATGGTGTACCGCTGGTTGCCATCGAGGGCATGAGAGAACGATGGGAGGAGGATTGGCAGAACGGAAACCCGACCCCTCCTTGGGAGAGGTAAACCCCTCCCCTCCCCTTCGGGGGCTTCGGGGCAATAGTTTTACAAAACAAGTTGGCATGATTTTTGCAATAGCAAGAATGGTGCCAATACAAAAGTTTTACATAATATCTGACCTGACATCAGTCCATTTCATACAATAGTTTTACAAAACTTTTCTGAAGATTTTTTCTGCATCAGTTATATCTATGTGAAGGGAGGATGACCCTCCCGCTAACCGCTCTAACCGATGGAGGTCAAAATGAGCGCATACGATAAGATGAAGGAAACACAAGAGAAGATGGCGGAGGCCATCATCAAAGCCCTCGATGCTGGCGAGGCTTCGGGCAAGTGGGTTATGCCTTGGGATAAAACCGGAGACTTCCCAGTCAACCCCACTACGGGCAAGGAATATGGCGGCTCATTCAATGGCTTTTGGCTCATGCTTGGTTCGACCAACTTTGGCGATAACCGTTGGGCTGGTGCAAGCCAATGGAAAAAGACCGGGAACTTTGTGAAGAAGGGCGAGGCGGGAACCCCTATCTTTTTCCCCCGATTCAAGTGCGCCCATTGTGGCGTGCCGGTTGGCTTTGCCAAGAAATGCCGCAATGGTCATGACCTGAAGAAAGCCGAAGACAAGGCTTGGTCAGGCTGGGGGACTTCATACGTCTTCAATAACCAGCAAACCAAGACCCCCCTTGAGGCGGTGGCTGTGAAGGACGTGGATCCGGCGGTTGGCTTCGAGAAGGCCCAAGCCCTCGTCATGAAGCATGGGGCCAACCTTCACCACGGTGGCGGACGAGCGTTCTACCGTCCGAGTGAAGATAAGATTCAGTTGCCGGAGCCTGGGAAGTTCAACACGGTTGCGGATTACTGGGCCACTTGTCTGCATGAGCATGCTCACTGGACCGGTCACGAGTCACGCCTCAACCGTCCTGGGATTACTAAGTTCGGCGGATTTGGCTCTGAGTCGTACGCTTTTGAAGAGTTGGTTGCCGAGATTGGTTCGGCGTTCGTGTGCAAGCACATTGGAATCGAGCGTGATGGGTTGTTCGATAACCATGTTGCTTACCTTTCAAGTTGGCGGAAAGCCCTGAAGGATGATCCGAGCGTTGTATCTAAAGCAATCTCGCAAGCGGGTGCGGTTATGCGCTACTTGGTCAAGTAGCGAACCCCCGCAGGGGAAGGGGCTTTGTGATGGAGCCCCGACCCCTCCTCGGTAGCCGCTGGGTTTGGGTTGTCCAGCGGCTACCCCTTCGGGGGCAATAGTTTTACAAAGACACATGCATGCAATAGTTTTACAAATGACTTGGCAAGGATTTTGCTATTGCAAGAATAGTGCCAATACAAAAGTTTTACATATACACATACAATAGTTTTACAAAACTTTTCTGAAGATTTTTTCTGCATCGGTTATATCATGGTACAAGGGGAGCCTAACCAACCCCTTCAAAAAGGAGAGACAAAATGTCCAAGACCGTAAATAACCTTTCTGACCTTGAGTTGCTTGCCCTCGCTAAGTGCGTGGAACTCCGGGACGCTAACTGTGAGTCGGCTCTACCGCCTAAGACTGCGGCATCGGTTGACTTCACAGTCCGAGTACAGGGTGAGTTGACTCGTGGCGACCGCTCTACACGGGCGGGGACCAACCGCGCCCGAACTGCACAAGCGATGGTTATGTTGCTTGTTACCTCTGGCGTAACTCGCCAGCACGCTCCTTCTAAGCTGATTGAGGCTTGGAAGACCTTCGGCTCGCTCGATAAGAACAGCATGGCAAACCGTGTTGCAAGCCTTTCGAGTGATGACTTGGCTCTTTACGATGAGTGTATGGCACTTTTCGAGACGGAGATTGTTGCGGCCCTCCCCCGCATCCCCTCCAAGGGTTACGTCAAGTTCAATGGTGACGTGACCGAGGCGTAAGCCTCTCCCCCCAAGGGGCCGAAAGGCCCCTTGGGCCTCCTGGGGATTTGTAAAACTTTTGCCCGGGAATCTGATAGAAAGCAATCCTTTTTGTCTGCGCATATACGTAAAACTTTTGCCCGGGAGGGGATATGAAAAAGTCAAGTGTAACCAAACTACTGTTAGCATTGGCGTCCTTGCTGCTGCCTGGCCTTGGCCATATGATTTCCGGTAGCCTTGTTGTTGGGTTTATCTGGATGGCCGTATGGATGCTTGTGTTTACACATCCGATTCTGGCTATCGCTTCAGCCGTCCATTATTTAGTGGAGGCTTAAAAGGTATTGAATCAACTTGATTCAATACAAAATCTCACAGTAGCCGAAAGGCTACCCTTCGGGGCAATAGTTTTGCACATATGTGTGTGCAATAGTTTTACAAAAGTAATGGTATAAAACTTGCTATTGCAAGAATCGTGCCAAGCTTATTTAAGGACCCATACAAAAGTTTTACATATATTTTTTGATAACTATTTCTACACCAGTTATATCATTGTGTAAGGAGGAACTATCATGGCCAAGACTTCAGCAAAAAATCGTCGTCGTAATGCTCGGCGCAAAAACCGAGAACTTCGCGCCGCTATGCGGGGGGAAGGTTCTGCCCCCAAAACTCGGAATCAAGTTGTGTTGGGCATGATTCTGCGAGGCCAAGGCTCTGGTAATCATGGTGATGCAAGAAAAGAGGCCAGCAAAAAGGCTTGCCGCAACTGGAGGGCAGAATAATGTTAGTGCCAAGAATGAAGCGAGAAGTGGAAGGCAAGATTGAGATTGCCGTATTGATTAGCCCTGGGTTTGGGGCAGGCTGGTCAACTTGGTGCCATGACGAAAAAGATACCGAAACCCTTTTGTTTCATAAAGATTTGGTTCAACTGGTCCTGGAGGGCAAAAATGGGTCGGCTGCATCGTTGGCCGAAGAAATGACTGACGCCTATGTCGGTGGCGCTGAGTCTCTTATGGTTGTTTGGATTCCCGAAGGCTGTCGGTTTATCATCCATGAATACGATGGAAGTGAAAATCTTGTTCGAGAAGAAACTATTGCTTGGAGTATAGCATAATGAATAAGTTTTTATATATGAAAGTCGTTCAAGCCAATTATGGGTATGGGCATGGATGGGAAGATATGTGCATGAGTACGAGTCTAAAGGAAGCGTACGATGACTTGAAAGAATACATAAACAGTGGTTATAGTGGTGGGTTTAGGATTGTCAACCGAAGGGGTCCTAATCCTGAGTACACGCGTACGTGAAAGGTCAAACTATGGTTAGCAGAATAAAAAGCAGAATGGCATCAATCTTTAATCCCAAACGAAATGGATTCTTTTTTGATGTATTTTTCTTTAGCGCATTTTTCACTTGCATTTATTATGGGTTCATCCAGTAAGGATTTGATATGAGTTCAAAAGATCAAGCCGAAAAGGTAGTTCTCACCAGATACACTCCTTTCGGACGCATGCACATGCTTACGAAAGAGTTTTACTTTCGCCCAAAGTTCTCTCTTAACTTTTTGCCTTACGCTGAAGATGGTATGTTTGTTGAAGAGGATCTTGAAGTTATGTTTAAGTTTGACCAAGAAAGGTCTCAGTGGAACTTGAGAGGGATATGGGGACCGGATCTTCAGCGCGTGTACGTGAATGAAGAAACTCTTAAAAACATTACGAGTCAAGGCCTTCTGCGGATTAACTTTTCCATCGATTGGATTTTTGATCAATATAAAAAGGAAGTCTCGGATTAACCCGAGGCCTCCGGGCAATAGTTTTACATTTTCAGAAAAAGAAAGCCGCGATTGATGCGGCTTTCGGTTTAGGGATTTACCTTTGATTTCTTTGGCGCTGGCTTTCTCTTTTTGTATGCGTCCAAGCATGTGTGCAGAAAAAATCCGACGAAAGCCCCCAGGATATAAATAATCTCTCTACTCGATGCCAGATGGTAGCAAATAGTCACCAGGCAGAGAATAATAGCGAAGGGCTTGACCAGGTGGCTTTCTACAATCGCATGCTTGAGCGTGCTTGCGAGTAAAAAAGCTACATAAGTAAAAGAAAGTCCGATTGCTATCTGTAGTAAAATCATATGTACCTCCTATCTTAATATAACTGATGAAGATTTATATTTGATTTTTTATCTTCTCCATCAACTCCCAGACTCTTCCTTGAACCTTTTTGCTTTTGGGCCACCGCATTGCTTCATATTGTGCCAGTTCAAGTTCTATCTCAAGAGTTGGCTCGATCTTTTGATCAAACAGGGCAAGACGCAAATCAGCCTCTTCTCTTGACATCAGGGGGTTCTCTTGTTCTTTTCCATCGATTGAAACAACGGATTCGCCTCCTACACATTTGTTTAGGAATTGAACAAAAAATCTACGGTTTGGACTATCTTCCATTTTTGCCTCCGGGCAATAGTTTTACGGTTGTGTGGTTTGTTGACTGTCGGCTGACTTTTGATCCTCGGGGGACCATCCGCATTTATAGCATCCGTGGACGGTCTGAATAAAACAATCACCCAACGCAAAGGTTACCTTGTTCTTTACAGCATTCTTTTTCCCGCATAGCTGACAGTTTGTTTTGATAAGCATAGTTTTACGATTGATAATCTGAAAAAATGGTGCCCAAGGCCGGAATCGAACCGGCACGGCTTTGAGCCGTCAGATTTTAAGTCTGATGTGTCTACCAGTTCCACCACTCGGGCAATAGTTTTGCACAACCCCCTTAGCCGGGGATCACGATATTGGCAAAGTCACTAAGGCGAATGGCAAGGTTGACGTGCTTGCTGGTAGTTTGGCTGTAGAATGAGCCGCCCTGAGCGGTGTGTTCAAAAATCATGCCGCCAGAATGTTTTCCGATAAGCAGATTATAAGAATAAAGGTCGGACCCATCTGTGGAAAGGCTGCCAGCTTTTGCAGCTTTACCGTTATGCCATGCCTTGATTACTTGTTCGTTTGTTATCATGATTCTCTCCTTGGTTACATCTTTATATAACTGGTGCAGAAAAAAATATCAGTTATTTTTTTCTTTTTTGCCTTCTATTAGCTTTAAGGAAAAGTCAACTGCCTCATGACCACACTCTAAGCACTCCCAGATGTTATCTGTGTTCGGTTTATGATAAACTTGAGTGCAATCATCAAGACACTCTATAAACTCGCCATGCTTATCTACAACCCAAAGTTGTTGTACGGTTGCTGTTGTCACAAAAATAGTATGACTTGGATCATGAGGACAGATTTTCATTTGTTACTCCTAATAACCACAAGGCAGTTATCAAATGCCTCTCTTGACCTATCACCATCGGTACAGTCTATCATCTCTGATACAAACTGGTCTCTCGGCTCTACCCACACTTTATGCCAGCAGAAGGCTGCCACCAGAAAAATAAGGATGGTTATTGCCCCATATATCCTTTCTTCTTTATCCATAATGTCCTCCCTTACATTCTGATATAACCGATGAAGAAAATAATCAAATATTATCCAGTTCTTTCAATCGTGGATAATGCTTCATTATAGGCTTCGGATCTTCATCACCCTCTCCCAGCCTACGGCGGATTGATAAGTCTGCCACAAACCCTCCGAGGGCATGGATTGAAACAAAATGAAAATCTCTAAGGTCAATCGGCTCTCCCGCTTCCTGTTCTAACTTTGCCAAAACATCGGTTAGGAGTAAGGTGATTTCGTTAGCGCATCGTCGAGTTACATCGCCCCAGCCTTCCCCTTCGTCATCAAATAGTCGCTTCATGCTTCCCCCTGGGGCAAAAGTTTTACTTATTATCTTTTTGGTCAAAATACTGATTTAGGATTCGGTCCAAGATATAGTCGATCATTTTATCTGCTTCGGATCGGCCATCTTTTTTGGTAGGTTTTTTATTTGATTCCTTCATTGTATTGCCCTTTCACTGGCCTTCCTTCAATATGATATAACTGATGAAGAAAAAACTTTCATTTATTATCCTCTGGAAGAAAGCAGTACCCATCATCGATTAAGCCTTTTGCTACCCTACCGTATTGACCCTGTAACTTCCATACCAACCCACTATCTATTAGACCTTGAAAAAAGTCTACAAGTCGGTCCCAATCCATATCACCATTTTCATAGTCGATAATATCGTCAACGTTCAATCTCCATCCTTCGCTCATCTTTACACCTCGGGCAATAGATTTACTTTTCTTTATTGGGGCTGTTGCCAATGATCTCCATTGGCTTATCGTTCGTAAAATCAAGATGCTGCACATTTACCTTGATCTCAAATGGTTCAAACTGAATATACTCAACTCCGGGCCTTGGATGTTCGACGATCTCTGTATAACCCTGCTGCTCGCTTTCCTGTGGAATCTTTGTGATAGCAAACGCCAAAAGAATCCCCGTAATAATGCCTGCTGCGATAATAGTCTTTGTTCCCTTTTCCATTGTTACCTCCCTTGGTTACATCATCATATAACTGATGAAGAAAATATTATGATTTATTTCACCACAGCCTGGGCAAAAGTTTTACTAACCAAAGTGGTGGGCCGTCCGAGACTCGAACTCGGAACCTGCGGATTAAAAGTCCGATGCTCTACCGGTTGAGCTAACGGCCCTCATCTTTGGCTCTAAACCCCGTAGGGCCAATCATCCTCGGTTGTTCTTCCGAGCTGCCTTCTCACCGCTTCATACTGCTTAGACACATCGGCGTCTGTCTGATTGAAGTTTTCCATTTCAGAAAACTCTTTCGCAGTTTCCTCAAGATAAGCCATCTCATCATCAATAAGTTTCTGAAGCGTTGCCGCGATATCCAGAACATGGATTCGCTTGTCATATTCTTCATCATAATCTTTTTCGTTTACTGCCTTACAAATCTCAATCAGTTCTTCAATCTTTGCGAATGGGACGCCCATTTTACTCTCCGGTTTGGGTTACTGCCTTCATGGAAATATAACCGATGAAGAAAATAAACTCATTTTCTCACCGGGCAATAGTTTTACACAACTATTTGATATTTTTTTCTTCATCGGTTATATGATGGTGTAACAAGAGGAGATAAACATGGGACTTGATCAATACGCATTTGCAAGAAAGCAGGACAAACAAGATCGCGAGATTATGTACTGGCGTAAGCACGCAAACCTTGAGGGGTGGATGGCTGACCTTTATGCAAAGAGGGGCGGTCGCGGAGACTTTAACTGCGTAGAGCTAAAGTTGCGCCTCGAAGATATCGAGCAGCTTGAAAAGGATTATAGAAACCTGGAGCATGCAAGTGGTTTTTTCTGGGGTCAATCTTGTCCTGAGAATGACAATCAAACTGAAGATTTTATTGCTATGGCATATAAAGAGTTGAAAGATGGGTATGATATTATCTATACTTCATGGTGGTAAATAATATTTGATATATTTTTATTCACCAGTTATATAGATAGGCAGGAGAGAGAAATGAGTTTTTGGATTATAGAAAAAAGAGATGATGCCATCTTAGGCTTTGTCACTGGAGTTCAAGCTCAATGGCCGATGGCCGGTCCCTTTGATACTTACGAGCAGGCTCTTGAGGTAAAGAACAATGAATATCAAAGTAGTGGCGTTTATTATTATACAATCATAGAGAGTGACAAGCGGCCCGAGCCGACAAAGGACGTGTACGAGTTCACGGATGCAGAATGGGAGTTCGATGATGTCTAAAGATAAAAGCGTAAATCTTTTGCCCGAGCATGTGATTTATGTGCTTGAAGATGGAGAGACCTACTCCGACGAGCCTACAGTGGCCCTGAGTGTGAGTGCGGATGAGTTAGATAGGATTTGTTCTGGTGAGAAAGTCTATAATGTAGTTCCTGATTGGGCTACGCGAGGTGATGGGTGAGTGATTGGTTTACGATGGAACGCACAGTCGAGTGTGCAAACTGTGGGCGAGTAGGCGACTTATATGTCATGGAGGAGGCCAGGCGAAGGTGTGGCACCGGATATGGCGAATGGTATTGCATGGAGGGCGAAGGCTGTCGTGCAAAGATGGTAGATGGGCATTATGAATGCTGTAACGCACCTGTAGATTTAGGACATATGTATGGGTGTCCAAATAGCTTGGAAAATACTGCAACGGGAGGGCTTGACAATGTATAAAGTTGGTGACAAAGTTGCGGTAGAGACAAAGCACTATGGAAAAAAGGTTGGTGTAATAATCGAAGCCCATCCTAATAAAGAGTGGCCTCAGATAAGCGAGTTCCTTGTTAGGTCGGACGCACACCCACGCGATATTCTTGCATCACTTGTAGATATTCAAAGTGTAGAGGCGTAAAAATGAAAGTTGTACTTGTGCGTGAGGTCAAATACTGGTGGGACAAAGAGGCCAAGGTGACAGAGCATGTTATTGAAGGCCCAGATTCAGATGCGGTATATGCTAAGTGCTTCCGTGAGTATTTTAATCGAGAAAAATATGCAAATAGTACGCACACGCGTTTCAAAGATTCGGTCCACCATGAGCCTTATCGTAAGTGGATAAGTAATATAAATAACTATGCCAATAATGGCGGGGATATGTGGTAATGGGATATTATAACGTACCAGACGATTGGGGTCAATACTACTACTCATGCGGATGCCATGCGTCTGAGGGTGGATGCTCATGCCCAGAAGGAATGCTTGAAAATGCTGAACGTCCCCACCTAAATGACTCTGGGTATACTATTGATGGGGATGGTACATGGTCTAAATGTATCTCAACCTCATATCATACGTGCAGGCGTGACCATAAGGATGGACGAATCAAAAGGGGGCAGCCCTACCAGCTAAAGGTTTACCGGAGCATCAGCGATTCAGATGGGTCCAGTTGGCACTATAAGAAAAAAATAAGGCTAAGGCCGAGGGTGTAGGTGCGTGAGTGTCCGACCATAAGCCTATAAACAAACGTCTTAAGCGTATGGTCATGGATGGGCTTGATGTAAGCACCATTCAAGATGAGCCTATAAGGGCAGATTTAGCAAAAGAATACTTAGCAACGAGAAGGTTTTATGCTAAATCTGCTATTATAGTAACTCTGCTTATCTGCTTTACTTTGGTACTTGCTATTTTGATATTTGGATATCAAGTACAGGTAGATATTATTTCTGCGTGTCAAGAGGCTTGTGCGGCTTCCGGCTCGTTAGTCAGCGAGGTAACATCACAGAGGTGTGTGTGTGAGCCTTTGGAGTGAGAATGTTAGAAGTTATTTTATTTTTTGGTCAAGCGATTATAATGTTTGTTTCCGTTCATATTATTTGTGAAATCTTTCTGCCTTACGACTAACGGGCAATAGTTTTACATAACTATTATTATCTTTTTTTCTGCATCAGTTATATTAGTTTGAACACAGGAGGATGAAATGTTTAGACTAAATCAGGAAGCTAATACAAATGGCACACACCGTCAATCCGAGATTCGAGTTGCTCCGGCTCGACTTATTGAAGTCTTCGGACAGCCTGTCGCATGTGATGAGTACAAGGTTTCGGGGGAATATATTTTTGAGGGACCAGACGGTGAAGTCTTTACGCTATACGACTGGAAGTGTACCACTCTTTACGATCCTTATTATGGCGTTACCCCACAGGCTTTTTGGAGCCAAACCATCCAGCGCGATTTCAACATTGGGGGTCATAGTTACGCTGGCGACTTTGTTGACTGGCTTAAAAGAAAAGTTTCCTGATTATTTGATGCTTTTTTCTTCATAAGTTATATATAAATACAAGGAGGTTGTGATGTTTCGAGAGCTTAATGAAAAAGTTGTTTGTGCTGATGGTTTTTCAATGTCAGTTCAGGCCAATGAGTTTGCATACTGTTCGCCACGGATTAGTGGTGCAGCATCTTACTCTGAGGTAGAAGTAGGGTACCCTTCTGTTGAGGAGCCGGACCTTATGGAGTGGGTTGAATCTCCCGATCGCCCTACCGATACCGTTTACGCATGGGTACCCTCTGAGGTTGTTCGTGCTGTAATCGAAAAGCATGGTGGAATGGTAGAGGGGGAAGTTCCGCCTGGAGTTTAACCTATACTAAGGATTGCGCTATTTTTCGGCGCAATCCTCCTCCGGGCAATAGTTTTACAAAAAAGTTGGCACGATTCTTGCAAGGCAAGTTTTTGAAAACCATTAGTTGCTCTGGGCAATAGTTTTACATAATTATTTAATATTTTTTTCTGCATCAGTTATATCGTTATGTAACGAGGAGATAAAATGAAACTAAAAGAAGCCAAAGAAATAACGGGTCATAAATCAGGTCTTGGTCGCCCTTCAAAAATGCCAGGATTCTCTACCAGTCTATCAGCCTTTGATTGCAAGGTAGGCTCGAAACTTGCTAAGGTAGAGGGCAGTGTTTGTAGCAAGTGTTATGCTTTCAATGGAAACTATCAGTATCCTGGAGTAAAACAAGCCCACCAAAATCGGCTAAAGGCTCTTCAGCATCCTCAGTGGATTGACGCCATGACGCTCCTCATCGGTCACTATACAGACCCTGCTGACCCTTACTTTAGGGTTCATGACAGTGGTGACCTTCAGTCGGTGGAGCATTTGCTTCAATGGGTTCAGGTTGCAAAAAATCTACCTCATATTAACTTTTGGATGCCGACCAAAGAGCATAAAATGTATAAGGCCGGCAAGACTATCATGGGACCGACTTGGCCTAAAAATCTTGTGGTAAGGCTTTCTGCACCTATGATTGGAAAAGAACCGCCTGCTTCATTTGGCGACCTACCTACCTCAACGGTACAGGCCGAAAGTGGGTTTGAATGTGAAGCATACAAGCGCGGAAACAAGTGCGGACCATGCCGAGCATGCTGGGAGCCTGAAGTTCAAAATGTAGATTATCACGTTCAATAGAGAGTGTGAAACTATTACCCGATGGGAAAAGAAATGAGATTATTTTCTTCATCGGTTATATTAAATCAACAGGGAGGTTGTTATGAACGCATACTGGGAAAGAAACATTATTATTACTGTTTTAGAGATTGCACATTTGGTTCTAAATGGTAAAATGGGAGAGGACGTGTGCGAACGCGTACTTGATGAGTTAGATATTTGCGATGATGATGCGGATATTTTGGCTGAGAATATTGACAAAATTCTAAATGAGGAGCGATAATGCTATTCAATATGAAGGTCGATTGGCGAACGGACCGAAGTCGCCAGAATAAAATAAAAGAACGTATTCGCAAACTAATTAGAGAATCAGATAAGAAAATCACAAAGGAGAAATCAGATGTTGACTCGTAAGCAATTTTTTGCACGCATGCGGAAAGCTGGATTTAAGAAGTCCAGGCTTCAGATGACTCGTATAGGTATCACGTATGAGCGTGAGGGTGAAGATGGATTGGTAACCGTAACCATCCCCAAAAGTCATGAATCTACTTTTCATATTCTGGGAAGCGTTCCGTATAGCGGAATCTTTGTAGAGGATATTGGGAAGCAGACAAACTGGGGGATTCCAGTTGACCCATCTTCTCTTGGCCTCAACAATATGCTTGAGGTGTGCCTCGGGCTTTGTACGGGAAGCATTGTGTATGCAAAACTTCCAGAGGCAGATGCCGTATGAATATACACGTAGGTGATCGAGTTTATTATAAGGATTCTTTGCCCGTGTATACCGTGGTCAAGTTTCATCATGATGGTGATTCAGCTGACGTTAGGCATGACAACGGACACGTATACACCGGTTATATAGTTTCAAATATGAAAAAGTATGAAAAAGAAGAATCTGATTATATTTTTGAACAAAAAATTAAATTAGAAAAAGAAGCCGAAATGGCACTGCATCTTGGATATTACGAAATGGCAGCTCAACTTATGAAGAAGGCAAAGGCTATGTGAGCACGCACGTCCGCTGGGTACAAGCAGCGGGATATAAATAACGAGGCGTTTATCCACGCCTACAACCAGAGGTGATTGCTGGAGAGCTTGTATTGGGACCAATATTGACTTGGCCGGGGTTAGCTCAATTGGTAGAGCGTTGCCGTACTCTGAACCGATAGTCCGGACTTATCGGGGAAAGTTCTTAGCTGATCACTAAGATTGACGTGGCAAAGGTTGGAGGTTCAAGCCCTCCACCCCGGAACAGCTTTTATACACACGCACCCGTAGCTCAGCTGGATAGAGCAACCGCCTCCTAAGCGGTAGGTCATAGGTTCGAATCCTATCGGGTGCGCCATTTCGGGCAAAAGTTTTACACTTTAAGCACAAAAGGCTCCAGCTATATCTGGAGCGTATGCACTCACTCGCTTGTGAGCTTTCCCTTTTGTTTTAGAGTTAGTCTCGTAAGTTCTCCAACGAGTTCCATGTCTCCAACCATTTGAAGGTAATCAAAAAGACTTTTATTTAGTTCTTCATTCTCAAGGAGAATAATATTGTAGGACAAATCTCTAAGATAATTTCCATGCATTTTTTCGATCAGTTCAACGATTCTATCGCGTTCCTCTTCCATATCAACCCTCTCCCTGGGCAATAGGTTTACTTTTCTGCTTTCCTGTTTTCTTTTTTGCTTCCTGGACGATCCTCCGAGCAAGCCTCTCCCGCTCTCTCTTGGCTCCAACTCCAACTCCAAGTAGCTTATCAAGCCTTTCGAGCTGCTGCTGGTCAGTTAGTTCAGCGCGAGCTGCGGCTCGCTCTTTAGCTTCCTGCTGGCGTAGTGTTCGGTTGCGTTGCATGTTCATTTTAACCTCCAAAAAATTTTATAGTTGAAAAATTGTGCGCTTCGGGTATATTTTCTTAACAAGGCAGCTTAGTCAAATATAGAGTCTTGACAGTGCTGACAGGCTCCAGAGATTTTATATTCTCTCTCTGATACATTGTCCCTAAACTCTGTGGCTGGCCCCCCGCAAATTACGCATGTTTTATTTGCGAAGGCTTTGCTTCGAGGATTGCCGAGTTCAAAGGACAGCGCTTCTAATAGGCTTTCAACCTCTTTGCTTTTACCATCTTCATTCCTCATATCTATCTCCTTTCACATTGATATAACTGGTGTAGAAAAAATATTGATTTTAATCCGCTTCACCTGGGCAATAGTTTTACGGAAAAATTTGAGATTTTTTTCTCCATCAGTTATATCTTGGTGTAAGGAGGCAGGGAAAAAGAAAGTCTCCGAGAGAATTTGAGATTATTTTCTACACCAGTTATATTTGAGTGCGGTGATCGATATAACTAACTTTAACCAGCCGCAAGAAAAGGATAAAGAGATGAGCGATAAGACTAATATTTTTGCAAGCGATCACAATGAAAGCCCAGCACAGGTTATTCGGCAAACGATGTCGGTATCTGTCGATGATGATGGGACACCGTTGATTAGCTTTGCTACAAATCGAGGAAAGGGAAGTGGGGCGCAGGTTTTGCCAGTAGAGCAGTATCGAGATTATGTTATGGCTCTCGAAGGCTTTGCTCAGAATGGAATTCCTGAGTCTGAAGATGAAAACTTGACTGCTGCTGAGACTGTGCGGCGAACAATTCGACAGGATGATGGTCAAATCTCCTTCCGAGTTCGATCTGGCAAGGGGTCTAAGCCTGCAAAGCTTGATGCGTCGGACTTCACTGAAGTTGTTGAACTTCTACGGTCTACAATCGATGCGGTTGAGGCTGCTGGGGATAAGTTGTCCTCAAGCATCAGCGAAGAGTAAGAGGTAAAAATCCCACGGGGAAGGCACAGGGTTATCAGGTGCCTCACTTCTTTTGACAGAATATACGCACGAAAACTATCTAAGGAGGTGCTCATGTTACAATTCTGTAATAAAAAAGGAGTTATTATATGTCTGATTCAGACGCACGCGAACACAGGAAGTTTGTTTACAAGTTTTGCCGTGAGGCACTAAAGAGGAAAGCCTCGGAGTACGAGGTAGAATACGCTTTAGAACTTGTTACCCCACTGAGTGGATATAAGGCTTTAGGCTTCAAGGTGAGACTCCGAAAGAAGTTAGCTGGAGAGCCGTTCAGTTGGACAGACCTTTAGTGTGAGCAACCGCAGGTAGGCATGGGTATACAGATGTCTTATTTATAATAATCGAAATAGTCAAAAAAGATATTGAGTTTTTTTTGAGGTACAGGTAAGATCTATTTCGTGATCAAAAATGATTGAAATTTTCTTCATCAGTTATATGCTAATGTAAGAAACGCTCTTTAATAATTTAAGTATATGACCCTTGCTCTCGGGTCATTAAATCTCGGATACCGGATTCGAGACTCCTTCGGGGGATAGCGAGAAGCCTGATTGAGAAAGGCGTGTTTGCACACGCTGCCGCTCAACTGTAAAGGTGGATGAGTTAAGGGATGTGGTAGTCCTGAGAATCATCTGGTAACTGGATGCATGAGCCGATATTCCACTATCGGAGTGCTGCTGAAAGTATCTGCGGACTTGTGGGTTCATCGTGGAAACGGGTATAGGGCAATTACTAAGCAAAAGGTCTTGGTAAGTCGGGGAAACCTGATAGAACTTAACTTCTGGCATCAGAAGACTCTCAGTTAGAAGCGGCAACGGTTCTAACGTCCCGAAAGGGGTTGGGTGAATATCCTACCAAGGGGTTGAAGCTTAACGCGTGATATTAGGGAGTGCTGTACAGCTTTCCTGATTGAGCGCAGAATGATGTGGCAGAAGTATTACTTGCTGTTCAGTGCTTTCAAAGAGCGAGAACAGGGAGAAAGTCAGTGAAGGGTATTACCTACCCGTGTGTGTACGCCTAACCCGTGAGGGGACATATCTTAACCGATTTGGGGGTCACTGACGAAGGAAATAGACATGCTAATTTCCTTCATATAAAAACAAAGGGCGGCGGCCTGGACTTTTTAGGCACCCTACTTCGGTAGGGTGCTTTTTTTATTTCTACTAATTATATACGTCTGTGACAATCTTTTAAAAGGAGGTAGTCATGGATAGTTATCAAATAGTTAGAATCATAAAGATTTCAGGTTATACTATTATGCTAGGCACTCTTGGCCTTGGCTTTTTATTTATGTATCTCGCCGGGCAATAGTTTTACAAACACGCGTGCAAAAGTTTTGCATACAAAAGTTTTACAATAAAAACAGAGGGAAGCCGGGGACCAATGCCATAGCTTGAATCCCCGGCCTGCTGTTCGCGAACAGTTTCCCAGAAAGCAAGAAGAAGGTTAGCGCAGTTTGCGTGCAAAACAGTGCTGAAGGTATCGCTCTTTGAATCTAATATTCTTCTCAATCTTCTCCCGAAACGTCTAACTAGTATTGACGAAGGGTTCGAATGAGCCTCTTTACGATTCGTGACGGCCTTAGCTTAGTATCTTTACCTTGCCTCTTATCCTCTTTTCTTTCCGAGACTATATAACTGGTGTAGAATTTTTTTTCACTATTTAGTACAATGCGCCGGCCGGGCAAAAGTTTTACAGCTCTCCATATAATCCGTTAGATATTTTCTTTTCGCAAAATGCCATCGGTTATATAGGATAGTGAAGAGTCCAGCTCTAAAGAAAGGAGGAGGGAAGATTATGGAGATTCTAGTAGGATATTTTTCGTATTGGACCATAGTAGGTCTTTATTCAGTTACTGGATTTGCTATGACAATCGAGATGGCAACTATATTCAAAGATCTTTTAAGGTTTAGATCTATCTAATAACTCATTATAAATCATATTAAAATACTAATTAAAAATTATTTTAATATGAGCGGTTTTTCTACCTATTTCAAAAGAAAGCATGTCAGAGTGTTGGCTTGGCTAATTTTGTTGGACTTGGTAGCAACCCTTAGCTGGTTCTTCTTTTTTGGGATAGAAGAAGCTAATCCAATCTTAGCCCCGCTAATAGAAAGCTCTCCAGTAAAATTTGCAGCTTTTAAGTTGGGGCTGAGCTTTCCTGGAATTTATTTTTTAAATAAATATATATCAAAAGGTGTTGTACAAGGCGGACTTGCGGTTCTTCTTTTTACTTACTATATAGTAGCCTTAATACATGCTGGTATATTTATAATGGTTTGCTAAAGGTTTCACAGGTATTGTTAAATTAGGTATACCCTATGTATACCTTTATTACTCTCCCGCCCACTCTACACACACAGCGTGCGTGTGCGTATGCACTATATTTTTTCTTGACATTTTTAATTGCGTGAGTATACTATAGATAAGGTGTATCATAAAGAGCGCCTTATGAGCCGTACTAAGACAGGCGGTAAAAGGAGAAAAAAATGTCAAGAAATAAACTACTACGGTATAGACCGTATTCAACTACAGAATTAATTACCCCATTTGACTCGCTGTTAAATGAGCTGTTTAATGATAACTTCGCGCCACTAAAGCAAGCCTTTGGAGAAGACTTTTTTGTTAGAGGGTCTTATCCTAAAGTTAATGTTGTGGACACAGATACCTCGGTTATTATTGAGGCGGCGATTCCTGGTATGTCCAAAGAAGATATTACATTAAAGATAGATAATGATGTTCTAACTATCTCAGGGACAAGTAATCAGAATACAGATTACGAAGCCGGAACCTTTGTTAGAAGAGAGCTTAAAAGATCTAAGTTTGAAAGATCATTTGCATTAAGTGATAATATCGACAATGAAGCTATTACTGCAGTTTGTGATAATGGAATTTTAAAACTTAATCTTCCTAAGGTTGTTCATAATAATGAAGAGCCAAAAACTCAGTATATTGAGATTGATTAGAGGATAATTTGAAGACCCTCCCCTTTACCCTTTTCTATATAGAGGAGGGTCTTTTTATTGCTGTCCCCCTTGAAGCGGATGGAATGTATGATAAACGAATGGTTTATCTTTTGGGAAAGAGAGCGCTTCTTCAATCTGATGTGTTTGACACCCTCATCGGGCAATAGTTTTACATTTAAAATAAAAAGCCTCCCCCCTGCACTTAGAGTGCCGGATAGGGAGGCCCGAGGAAGCGATAGCGCCGCTTAGTTTTTTGGGGAGGACTCACATTAGGTGATCACACCTGGTTGCTTTGCCGTTCTACTTCTCTCTAATCTCTTGATGTTAGATGCCATCCATTACCATAGGGACAAGGATAATAATCTAACCTTTTTCTTTCCTTATGTGGAGCATTGTTAATTGTTTTAATAACCTCTCTTATAGAAGGATAAGATTGCTTAGGCGAACCATCTCTTGATCTGCATTCTCTACAGACATCATAGTATTTATCTGGAAGATTCTTCATCGTTTGCTATTCCAAGAATTGAATAGCCACAAATATCTCTCCAGGGACTTTCTCCAAAAGCATCTTTTTTATTAGCCAGCCTAAAGAGTTTATCAATTACTCTTGTTACTGCTAAAGCATCTCTATATTGGTTTGGCTTTATTCCTTCCGGGTAAAGTACCTCTAGAATTTTGCATGATTGGCCAAACGAATCGCCATATGCTTCATTCTTTTCTTGAACTAAATCACCTATTTGTGAAGCTATATCTTTATAATAATTTTTATTCATATTCACCGGGCAAAAGATTTACAGTTACTAATCAATCACTGATGCTGGGTAGCTCTTCTTGCGATAAAAGCGCCTCTGTCGCTCTCTAACTAAATAACAGAACTCAATTTCCATATCCTTTGTATCTGTTCCTTTAGCCTGAAGTCCCTCAATAGTTTGCTTTTTGTTGGAGATCATACTAAACAGTGCTTGGTTGGACATGCTGCTAATCGTGTCAGTATCGAGAATCATTACTTCCCCTTATTATATTATAGTTTGTTCAAACTAGCCCAAATCGGGCAAAAGTTATACAGAAAAGAGGGTGAATAAGTTTTTTTCTAGACACCCTGATAACACCGTGTTACCCCACTGCTTTGAACATTGTGCAGTGTCTTATCTATATAATACTCTCCAAACTAGCTCGTGGCAATTTTTTCTGCCGCACTCTCTACGGCGTCTACCGTCGAAGAAAGAAGCTCCACAACTTCTCCAAAGCTATCAGCAGGCAGCTTTGCAGGCTTAGCTCCCTTACCTCCCCTTACTCGGAAGGAGATTACACCATCATCCTGCTGGATGGTGCGCCGAACCATATCGGCAGCGGTAAGGTTCTCTTCCGTTTCATCGGAAAGACCAGACTCAACAGCTTCCTCAAGGGCGGAAACGTATGCCGCAAACTCGGTTACGGGCATTGACTGGCGACCAGAGCCTTTGCCTCGATTCAGGGCGAATGACACCATCGGGGTGCCATCTTCGCTAAGGCTAACGCTCATAGTCTTCCGCAGGATTGCGGCGGGACTTTCACTGTGCTCGTTTGAAAAAATGGACTGCATAACAGACTCCGTTATTATTCCCCGATGGGGGAGGTTTGAATGAGGGGTTGTTCCCTCACACTGATATAACTGGTGTAGAAAATAAAATCAATTTTTCTCACCCTCCCAGGGCAATAGTTTTACAAACTGTAGTAATCACCCATTACAAATTATTTGGCATATTTTTTGCAGCAGTTATATCTGTTTGAGAGAAAAGAGAACCCCCATTTCAAGGAGCATAAAATGGTTGAGGTAACGCTTGAAGGCTATAAGTATCATTATTATCGAGGCGAAGATAGCGGGTACTGGATTGGAGTGATGGGCTACAAAGGTTCTCTTGGTAGGTATTCTAACTGTAGAGTCCCGACCGGAATGTGGTGTGAGCTTAGAAGGGAAGCTCTATCTAATGGCTATTCTAATGAGGACTTTGCTCCACTCAAAACAAGAGATAAATCGGTAAAGAAAAGCAGGGTTTCAAAGAAAAAGACTGATCGTAAAACAATTTCAATCTTTTAGGGGTTACAATGTCTGAAAAACTAACAACAGAAGAAATGATAGAAGAGTATCTTAGGAACGGTGGCGAAATTGTAAAGCTGCGTTATGCTTCTAAGAGAGATCAAGATAAGGCTTCAAGGCGATGGCATCATAAAGATAAAGCCTTATCTGGAAGCGATCGATCTAAAGAGTTTTTGAGGAAAGAAGATGAAAAACAAAGTATGAAAATCTTTTCTAAGACTGACCAGTGGCGTCAATAAGAGGTGAGATATGATTAGGCTGATTGTAGGGCTTTGTTTCGCCTTCGCTATTTTATACTGGGCTGTAAATAACCCAGATAGTGCTTCATCTGTGGTTGACAACATTGTCTCTGCGTATAATTATAGCCATGACTTTGTAGCTGAAAACTTTTTTGATAATAACTAACCAAGGATGTGAATCATGCCCAACTGGTGTTCTAACAATCTTTATATTGAGGGGCCGAAAGAAGATATTGCTAGGTTCAAAAGAGAGGCCGCTGGACCAACTCAATCTTATAATGACTTCCGTGATTTTGCATCAAAAGGTTGGCCTGTTCATGATGACATACGCTTGCGTGCGTTAGCGAATAATTTGCCTGAAAAAGGCGAGTCTGATGTGTTTTCCTTTCATCAGCTATTCCCCGTTCCTGAAGATGTAAGGAGATTCCCTTATGACTGTAGTAATGCTGCAAAAGTCGGAGAGATGATTGGAGAAGTAAGGACGCAGGGCGGGTATGGCTGGGAGATTGATAATTGGGGCTGCAAATGGGGGGCTTCACATCCTGACCTTTTTTCTGAAGAAGAATCTTTTTTGCATTATGGTTTTGATACAGCGTGGAGTCCCCCGCTGCCCTTTCTTCAAAAAGTTGCCAAAGATTGGCCGACGCTTACATTCAAGGTAGAGTACGAAGAGGCTGGCATGGGGTTTTGCGGAGAGGCCATCTATGAGGATGGTGAAATGACATTTGAAGAAACCAAAGAAATGGAGTGGTCTGAGGATGAAGACGATGAATAGCGATTTCAAGCAGTATATTGAAAATAAAATAAAAACCTCTCTATCTTATGAGAGAGAGCTAAATGAAGCTCTTCTATCTCTTTACGAGATGGGGCTTATTGAGGTAACTATGGATGAGGGCGAGCCGCTTATTTCTATCTCAGAAGAAGGTGAGGGCGCATACGCAAGCATGCTTCTTGCAACCATGCCTGTTATGGGTGAGGCTTGAGCTTGTAAAACTATTGCCCCATATGCCAGTTGTGATTACATAATTAATCAGTAGATATATGCGCCCGTAGCTCAGCTGGATAGAGCATCGGTCTTCTAAACCGAGGGTCACAGGTTCGAATCCTGTCGGGCGTGCCATTTTTTTATCAATAGGAGGATAAAATGTTAGAGAATATGTTAGAAAAGAGTGATAACAAAGCGTTTGCATTTTTTGCAGCTTCATTAGTGTCTGTTGGTGCAAGTATTTATGTTTGGGTAATGGCTGATTCTGACCCGGCCCATGCCGAGCGTTTTGGTATTTTTGTAGGTCTTTGGGCACCTACTCTGATGGGTATTGCAAATTATTTTCGGAAGTAAGTCATGACAGGAAATCTGTACGAATTTATTGGGATGGCATTTTTTGTATCTGCAACAACCATGTTCGTTGTCGGCTTCAGATGGGCTATCTATAAACTTGATAATAGCGATGTGCAGCGTCATCGAACTATCGGTGATAGGTGCGATGAAAATATTAATACCTCAAATATGTAAGGGTTAGTTATGTCTCCAAATTTAATGGAATTCTTAAAAGTTTTAACAATTGTAATTACTTGGACGGCATGCCTCACCCTTGGCAGAAGCTATATTCTTTCTATCGAAGATGACGAGCAAAGTGAAGAGGCTGATGATATGTTAGAGCATGAGAAAGAAGCATAGTATGAAAACTACTTCACTTAAAACAATTTATTTATCAAAAGATGAACTAAAGGAAGCAATTGCTGACTTTATTGCTAAGGGCGATAAATCTCTCGCCACGCATGTGCGTGCAAACAAATGCAATATGAGTTGGTATAAAGATTCTGAATTTATGGTTCAGATTGAGAATGAAGTTCAGGATAAATTATTGTCAGGAGGGAACGGCATGTCTAGAATCTTAAGGATGGCCGAAAATTCAATGAACCGGCATGGTGCAGTTATAGATAGAATCTTAGATGTAGTTGAAGGCAAAAGCTCAAAGTAGCGAGATACGTATGTGGGATTTAGATACTCTTAAAAAACTAAATGACAAGCGTTCAGATTATCTGGAAGCTCAAAAGCGGAGAGAGGAGGAGCGAATGTCTAAGCGAGAACGAGACTATGTGTGGAAGTACGTGCCTGTACACATGCAGGATAAAGGCGGTTATGACGAGGGGTATTATTATACTTACTGCTATAACTGCGCGAAAAAGACTGAGCATGAGGATGAGTGTTGCTGCATTTGTTGCGCACATAATCCCGACTAAAAAGAATATTTAGTGGCGGTGAAAACCCGACCCCTGAGTTTAGGCCCTTTTCATAAGGTGGGGAAAACAATGGTAGCCAAACCACTGATCTCTGCGCAAGAAAGACAGAGACGCTAATCTTTTATAGGAGATATAAATGTTTGATTTTATTAAATCATTATTCTCATCGGACCCTTCCAAAAAACTTTTGAAAGAGCGAGATAAGAAGTACAAACAAGCTGTAAGTTTTCAGCGCAATGGTAATCTCAGAGAATATGCTAATATAATGAAAGAAATTAGTGATATTGAAGAAATAGTAGCCAACCTATCCCAAGAGCAAGCTGCTGTTACAAAAGAGAATAGAGAAAATATTACATCAACTGACTTTGTTGATTATGATGGCATGGGAAATCAGGGACGATTTCCCTCTAAACAAGGAAGTGAATAGATGGAAAAACAAGTATTAAGAGCCGTGCTCGCGCACATGAACTATTCTTTTGCGGAAGTGGAATGGAACTTTGACAACTTGACCATGAGAGAGAAGTGTCTAATTAAAGATCAGGAAACTTTGGATAAAATCAAAAAAGAAGTTACCAATCAGTTTGGGGCTAAGCCTTGACGAAGGCTTAGAGTCGGCGTGAGCTTAAGTTTTTGGGGTAACAAAAATCGGGAGCCAAAAAGATGCGATCCTTAAGGAGCGCTTACAGTGACCCAAGAGTGGTCCCTGGCTACGAAAAGAGGCAGTGCCGGAACTGTCGCAACCCAATACTTAGTGCTCCGCTTCCCCACCCCTTTTGAGGACGTTCAGTATGATGGAAATAGTCTTATATGTATCTTTAGTTCTCACGGGGTTTTTCCTAGGAGTCTTAAGCGTTTGGATGCATCAAGAGCCTGCTCAAAATACAAGCAGAAAAAGTCCTAGAAAGAATGTTGGCGACGAACTTCTAGATGATTATTCTCACTTAAAAAAGCAGGCCTTGAAGAATAAGGCAAAAGAAAGTATGATGCATCGAAATAAATCAAGCAGGATTTATGATGCAGAAATTGTTGAGGAAGATTATAAAATAGATAAAATAGTTTAATTTATTTTCTGCATCAGTTACATACTTTCGGAGACACCATGGAAGAGTATTGGAAAGCCCTAATAAGAGGGCTTGCTGTAGAGGACGAGAAAGAGCTTAGTTATTACTGGAAGATACCACTGGGGGCGTCTATTGTTTTTCTAATCTTTTCTCTACTATAAATATACGGGCCTATAGCTCAATCAGGTTAGAGCAACTGTCTCATAAACAGTAGGTTCCCAGTTCGAGTCTGGGTAGGCCCACCATAACTTGGGAGAATTAATGCCGAACGTAAGGGTTGGAGACAAAGTCTTGCATAAGACTTATGGGTCTGGCAGGGTTCTTGAAACAGAAACAATCATTGCCAGAGTTCTTTGGGACAATCCTTCTCTTTCTCAGTGGGAAGATGAAGCTCCAGTTGAATCTTTTTGGACAGATATGTGCGACCTTGAGGTCGTCTAACAAGCAATAAATTAGGATTTACATTATGAATAACAATACTTTTTATCTTCTTGTGCATGACCACAAGCATGGCTATGACCACTCTCTTCATAAATCTTATGATAAAGCTCAGGCTTATGGAATTAAAGTCATGCGAGAGACTGCGGGAGAGATATGGGGCGAGGACGTGTCTGTGTACTCAGATGGAGATTTGTGGTCTGGATGGAGCGGGCTATCTGGAGAGACTGAATATTTCTCGATTGAAGAAATCACCTTAGAAGATTAGAGTTATTTAAAGAGAGGTGGCCGAGCGGCTTAAGGCGCACGCCTGGAACGCGTGTGTAGGGAAACCTACCGTGGGTTCGAATCCCACTCTCTCTGCCATATAAGGAGTAAATAAAATGGATAACTATGTTTACATCAGCGTAAAGCTATACTTGGAAGAAGGCCAAACAGAAGATTCTCTTCAGGAGATTGTTCAGGAGATGGATTATTCTTTTAATCATCCACAAATTACTGAGCATGAAATTGTTGACATTATGGATTCTCAGCTTACATCGGAAGATGCTTCAGATTTTATTGACCCATATGATATGTCAAGCTACTCTGCAATGGACGAGGATTAATCATGACTCACGATCTTTCAGCTCAGTCTTGGGGAAATAATTATAATGTTTTGGAGATTCAAGATAGAGGAATGAGGGTAAGTTTAGTAGGATGGTGCAAAGGAATTAAAAGTGGAGATTATTTGCTTTTAAAACAAGGAGCTGGTACAACAAGGTATCTGGTCGATAGCATTAGATATGAACGTGATCCAAATGATATGTGGTTTGCCGAAACATCTTTTGCTCCAAGAGAATTTTGATTATATAGGAGAAAAAATGAGGATTCTAACAATTTTATTTACAACTTTAATGCTCACAGGCTGTCCTGAAACAGACAGTGCAGAAGCTCAGGCTACTCAGGATGCCACTGAAGCTGGTGCTGTTGAGGCAGCAACTGACGCTGCTGGTACTACTGCAACTGATACTACTGCAACTGATACTACTGCAACTGATACTACCGAAGGGGAGTGAGGGGACTGGGAGGGTGGAGTAATTTCTGCCCTCCCTTTTTTAATTGGAGATGATACTATGAGAGATAACCTTTACTATAGAGCTGCTGTGGCTCACTTTGAAGCAAAAGCTAATGAGGCGAGAGCAGTGCTTGATACTTATTTCAATAATTCTGTTGGAATTGGAGAGCATTCAAATCTCTTAGAAGAAATTGTTACTTGGACAAAGTGTCTGTCTGAAGCAGAAGAGTCTTTGGAGACTCTTAAAAATATGGCCAATGATTCATAACCCAAGATTTTTGGGCAAAAGTTTTGCAATTTAAGTAGAATATTTAAAACAAAAGTTTTACAATTTAATTATTAGGGATTAACCCTAGAGTCTATAAGGAGAATTTATTATGGCTTGTACAGTAGAAACTAAATGGGAAGAAATTAAAGAGCTTGTTGCATCTTTGGAGAGCGATGTAATGAAAAATGCTAGCGGTAATGCTGCAGCAGGTACTAGGGCCAGAAAGGGTCTTAGAACTCTTAAGCAACACTCCGCAGACTTGGTTAAGCTAACTCTAGGTAAAGAAGTTCACTGAAATTATAGCAGACACATTTTGTAGGACTGCTAATTTTTAAAGCTTATATTACAACCACTTCATATAGGAGGAATAATATGAAACATTTCTTTAGAAAACTAGCCAGCTTATTTAGTGACTCTTGTTGCTGTGCTCCAAATGGCTGTGATAGCTGCTGCTCTTGCTGTACTTGTGAATGTTGCGGTTGCGCTTAGTAGGCAATAGTTTTACAAAATTATAAAAGCCAGGGCATTTCTGCTCTGGCTTTTTTTATTCTATTAATTATCTTTGAATATTAGAGAATACTTAGTTTTATTACTAATAATTAGTTAAATAGCAGGAGTTTTAATACTATGAAAAAAATTGCAGCAGATAGAAATTATTATAGATTAAAAAAGATGGCTCAATCATATCGTCCGTATAGCGATAACCCGGACTACGATCCATCTGAACCACGAAGCGGCCTTCCTCTTAACGCAAGTCTCGGGGCAGTTAGAGGATCCAGTGATCAAGCTATAATTGATTTAATCGTTGAGCTAGAAGGTGTTATAGATTGTAAATTGTTCCTAGCTATGTCCGATTACGTGTTCCCCGAGAACCCAAGAACCTTTAACCTATGCGGTGAGTGGGAATACTATCCTCACACGGCCGAAGAGATGGCAGAGTATGGAAACAACAGGCGTGATCTAATAAGAACAGTACAGCTTGCCCAGGCGGTTCACCAAAACCCAGGTGGTGATCCAAAAGATATTGCCAGATCACTTGGTATGGTCACTTCCATTCCATATGAATCTGATTCATTCCAGCCAGCAGGCTCTTCAGTTCCTCCTCCCGGCCCTGGACGTTACGATCTTTAAGGGCAATAGTTTTACACTCTAAATAAACGGTGGCCGGGGCAGCTTTAATTGCAGCCCCGGCCTTTTTATTAAGACGCTTTATTAACTAGATCTCTTCAGCACTCAGATCATCGTCATAGCCCGTCTCCTCTGCGGGACTCAGCTTATTTCCAGCAGCCTCTACAGCAGAGACAGTTTCAGTGAGCAAAGCACAGACTTCGCCAAACTGAGTCAAAGGAATCTTTGCTGGCTTAGAGCCTTTACCAGATCGAGTTCGGAATGAAATCATACCATCTTCAAGACGAATGGTGCGGCGAATTGTTTCAGCAGGAGAAAGATTCTCTTCTTCTCTGCCCTCGAAGCCAGCATCAGCATACTCCTGAAGAGTGCTAACTACCTCTGCATAGTCAGCAACAGGAATGGTTTGAGATCCACTTCCCTTACCACGATTGGTGGCGAAGTTCACATTGGGAGTTCCTTCGTCGTCAATTGCAACGCTCATCGTCTGGCGAACAACCTGAACTGGAGACTCATTGTTTTCGTTAGCAAAAATGTTAGTTTTATCGCTCATAGTTTTTTTCCTTTTCTTGTGGTTTACACAGGAACCACCCTGCGACATAATATAACTGGTGTAGAAAATATTTCCAAAAATAAATTTTAATTTTAGTTACACTTTTCGAATCCTATTATTTTTCTATACATAGTTACTTACTCCCCAAGTAACCGGGGCAATAGTTTTACATAGCTTAATAAAAGTTTAAACATGGAGATTAAAAACTATGATTCTTTTAGATAGAACGATGGTAAATCTTAGCAGCTCCCGAGCTGGAAAATTATTGGGTCATATAACTAAATACAGAATGAAGTCAGGAAATCTTTATTATGCATATTATATTGAAGAAAAATTCTATGCAGCAAAGGAAGTATGTCGAAAGACAAATAAGATCATAAGAGAAGAGTCTTCTGATAATGATTATCATTATAGTGTTGATATATTCTTTGGCGAAAAAGAAAGATATATTGGATGGAATTTCGACTCTCCCGGCGTTCATTTTAGCGATTAATGCTAGTTAAAAAGATGGCCGACTCGGCCCGCAGTTTTATTTAATTTTAAAAAGAAGTATAATATTAGATAAAAGATTAAGTATAACAGCATCTTAGATGTTGATGAAAGGAATCTTATGTCTAAAGAGTTTACTATTTATACTCTCTTTATTCTTTTAACTATTTCGATGGGAGTTGTGTTTCAATTTCTTTTGGCTAGAATAAAAGGTATAGGAGAGACTCAAAAGAAAATAATATCATCTATGGGAAGAATGCATCGAGATATGATGGATGCAAAAAGAAAAGAGCCGGTTAGAGTTGCTCCAAGAAACGTTCAGAAAGAAAAGGAAGTTTTAAAGGGAGACTTAACCTTAGAGTACAGAGGCGCAATAGCTGACACCAGGGCTACATTTATGCTCGATAATGACGGGCAATAGCTTTACATAGGGTTCTATTATTATTTAAATAAATATCATCGGAGGATGGTTATGAACAAGATAGCTTCAGATATTAAATATAAAAAAGCAGGAGTGCCTGCTGGCGTTGCGGGTGGTATGAAAAGACAGCGAGCAAGAGAGTTTAGCGCTTTTTTGTCTGGATTAAATAGTGATATAAGCAACTGTAAGGGTGTAGATGATGATTGTATTATAGCTGCTGTTAATACAAATAAGAGTTCTATATCTTTGCCCCTCAGTAAAAAGGAAGAGATAAGATTAAGGGGCTCGGTAAATCTTAATTTTGTTTTATCTTCTGATTCAGACCTTCAAAAGAATGCAGCAAGGTTGACCGACCTCGTTATGGATAATCTGTAATATTCAGGGCAAAAGTTTTACATAACATTAGATGAGTCTTATTACAATATAATAAAGGGAACCATCAGACCCTCCCATTCTTTTTAATTCTTAAAAATTATCCACCAGTTATATCGCTGTGGCGCAGTATGCCTTGGCTAACTATCATGGAGTATCACAAGGTTAATAAAAGAATTAATTTTATTTTTCTTAAACAGTTGATTCAATATATGATGCACCAAAGAAATACACTAAGCATTAAACAAGTAATTGCTTAAAGAAAATATTATATTTATTACTATGAACTTAGTAACCAAATAAGAGTAAGATACAAATATCTAACCACCGTTAGAAGAAAAGGAGAAAAACAAATATGCCAAACTTTAATTATGGCTCTGGCTTTTATGTAATGGAAACCACCCAGAGTTGTTATAACTTATACAATGCAATTACAGATAAAGAGATTCTTTCTGGAGAATCTTTAGAGGTTATTAAAAGCTTTCTAGATCTTAACTGCCCAAATCATCCCATCTTATTTGATGATAGTAACTACTGTAATACTTATAAGATTACTATTCCCACCGATAATTCTTTCCCTCCAGATTCGATAGACTCATCCTACGATTCTTATTTTAATAATGACACAGACCACCTTTATACAAATGCGGGTTATTATAGTTGTTTGTCGGAAGATGATTTAAGAAAAGGAAACTCCCCAGTTCAATTATCCTTTGACTTTATGAATGACAATAACAATAAGGAAGATAATTCTAATGTAGAAGATATAACCAAGTACCTACCTGACTACGAAGATTAGAATAAAAGAATAATATAAACTAAAGCCAGCCTAGCTTAATGCTTCGCTGGCTTTTTCTTTAGTACAGGAACTAAGGCTCCTAAATTTTATCTACTAGTAATTAGTTTTATTTTCTAAGCATTAGAACCTCTTTTCTAGGGGACAAGGCAACCTTTTTATTTCAGGAAACAAAAGGTCTTTTTTCTGAGAACCAAAGGGTCTTTTTTCTGGGTACAAAAACACCTTTTTTTCTGCAAAAATTCTTGAAGTTTTCCTTGAAAAACGTAAAAAACGGCGCAGTGTAGTTTTTTGCACAGATCATTTTTTAGGCCTTTTATATAAGAAAAAGCGGTTTTGCAAATTTTTCTGCTGGAAATTTTTTGAGATTTTTATATAAGAAATGAGAGTCGATTAGATGATCAAGTATGCAAAGTTTGAGGGCTGCCGGTTAAAACTAAGCGCACACACATGCGTATGAAATGTGGCTGTATTTATTATTATTAAGGATATTGTGTGTATTCATGCGTGTGCGTATACTAATAATAAATAAAAGTGGTAGAGTTATTGTTTAGCGTTTTAAAATATAGGAGAATTAAAGAATGTTAAAAGAATTAATTAAAATAGCGAATACTTTAGATGCCAAGGGTCTTAGCGCCGAGGCTGACACTTTAGATAACATTATAAAAGAATCGGCAAAAGAAGTTGTTGACGCAGGCAAGTCTAAGGTTCAAATTAAAAAAGAAAAAGAACTTCAAGAAGCTGCTTCAGCTTTAAGGGAATCTTTAGATGGACGCTTTGACCCTGAGAGGAAAAGGTGGGATAAGGTTCCGACTTTCGGAGAGTTTAATCGTATGGCAGATCTCGCTACAAGACTTATAGAGGCGGCTGAAAATATGCGAGATACATATCATTTCCATGACATGCCCAAAAACCCGGATATGATTCCTCTTAGAGACTATAATGAGAAAACAGAAGAAGACGCTAAACTTAGAGGTGAGTACGGTGATGAGCTTGAAGAAGACTTAGAGGAAGCTGGATTAACAGAAGAGTTTGGCGAACTTTCGAGACTTTTTGACCTAAAGGAGAAATACCGATAGGTTATTTGGGACGTGCTTTTGTTACATAAGGAAAGTAAATATGTTAAAAGAATTAATTGCATTAGCGAATGAGTTGGACAGCAGGGGGCTAAAGAAAGAAGCAGATACTTTAGATAGATTAATAAAGTCTGCGGGTAAACGAGTTGTCGAAAAGATTGGCGATATAAAAATTTATAAAGACACAGAGTGGGGAGAGTATGTTGTTGTACCTACTGGTGAGGATTTAGATGCAGGGTATCACACTGACGATCTAGAGGACGCTATAGATACGGCTAGACTTATGGATCAAGGAAGTAAGCCAGAACATGAAGAAGATGAAGCTCATGATGAACCAAAGATGCACGGAAGAAAAGAAAAAGAATATAAAGCTACTGAGAATTTATCCAGAGGAGAGCAGATGTTTGATAACTTGCTTAATTACCTTGGGTCAGATGAATCAACTGAAGATGCCATAGACTTTATAAAAGGATTGCTTTCAAAGAAAAGTTCTTTAGAATCTAATTTGGCTAAGTCAGCAGCGTCAACTCACGATATGGTTGATCACGATATTCGTACAGAGCAAGAGTCTACAATTGCAGCATTAGTTTTAAAAGAAGCTATGAGACGAGCTAATAGAGATGATATAAGCAGAGAAATGATTGCAGAATTTCTTGAAGATACAATAGACAATATAAGCAAGCTGATTATAACTACTACTGAAGATTTAAAAACTTTTAATACTGAACCTTTTTCAGAAGAGTTAGAAGAACCTACAGAAATAGTCGAAAGACCGGATATAGAGCTAAATGAATTAGGTTTTAGATACAATCCAAATAAACCTTGGGATGCTTTATTTCCTCCAAAAGAATAAGGAAACCATGTAATGTTAGATAAATTAACAGCATTAGCTTTGCATCTAGACAAAATGAGCTTAAGAAAAGAAGCTTCAGTTATCTACGAGATTGTAAGTCAGGCAGCAGCAGATGATGATTTGCCCCAAGAGGCTAAAGATATAATTCAAGATCATGGCAATAACTTAAAAAATATAATTAAAGATTATAAGAGTGATTTAAACAAAGTTGTAGATAACTTAAAGCAAAGCTCAGGTAGCAACCCGCCTTCTAACCACGAAGAGTATTTTATAGAAGATAAAGATCTAAGTTTAACCGTGGAAACAAAGGATGGCAAGCAACATACAATAAAAGCTTTGGATATATCCTCAGGATGGTATGATGACTCTGCTCAAGGAGGCTTTACTTATTCAATAGATGACCAAGAACATGAGTGGGAGTTTAACTCAGGATGGTATGCAGATGGCGCTGCTTGGAGAATACTAGAAGATATAGGTGAAGACGGCGAAGAAAACGATTCTGACGAACCCACAGAAATAGAGGAAGCTATAGAAAGCTTCTTGGAGTCACAGGTAAAGAAGAATCCAAATTACAGGCCAAGCTTTTAAGGAATAACATGTTAAAAGAATTAATTAAAATAGCGAATGAGTTAGACGAAAAAGGGCTAACAGAAGAAGCTGACCGCTTGGATGACATTATAGAAGAAGCTACAGAAGAAGGTGATCCAAAATCAACAGGCAGCAGTGCAGATACAGTTAGAGATGCAATCGAAAGAACAATGGATATGCCTCACTTTAAAAATACTCTTTTAACAAGAAACCCTGGGGCTGACTCAGAAGGCTCTATCTTTAATGAACCACAAACTCCTGAGACTTTAATGGCAGCAGAATGGAAAGAGTTTTCTCATCCAGCTATTATGACTCCAGCAGTAGGTTACTCTGCCCCTATCCCCGGAATAATGAATCTAGTAAAGTTAGAAACATTAGATCCTCAAACTCCAGTTAGAATGGAGCTTGGTCACAAAGGAGAGACGGCATTCGTTACCACTTTAATTAACTCCAGTGATATTGGTCAAAAGGGAGTTCCTGTAGATCACACAGTTATTTTATTAGGCCCAGGAGAAGACGGTCATATAGTATGGACTTTCCACCCAGGTGATCCAATCAGACCATCTACTATGACCCCTAGTCCCGAAACAGAAGCGGCAAGGACCGTTGAAGATGCTATGAGCTTGGGCTTTCAGCTGGGCAAGATAACTGGACAATAAAGTGGGCAGAGAGATAAAAGAACCTTGGGTAAGCGAAGTAAAGTCCGAAGATAAACCTTGGGGCTTAGAGACCACTTGGAATACCACAAGCACAATATCTCAATGCAAAATAATAAATATTAAAGCAGGACACCGTACTTCTTTAAAAAAATATAATATAAAGAATGAATCATTTTACTTAGCTTCGGGAAAGCTTGAGGTAACTTATGGAGATGAGCTAACCTTAGATCCGGCAAAGATGACCATAGTAGTCTTAACTCCAGGGCAAGTTTTATCCGTACCCTCTCGATGCCCTTATAGGCTTAAAGCCTTGGATGATTGTGTTATTATAGAGTCATCGGATCGAAGAGAAAAAGCTTACCATATTATAGAAGATGATTACAAGAGGAAGTCAAGCAAGTGATCACTTATCTAAATGAATCCAGACTAGCTTTGCTAGTCAACCTGCATAGTGTCTTAAAAAATTTTTCGCTCAAACAAAAACAAACTAAAAAAGGGCGGCGAGGGTTGGACTACTGACTGTAAACAACATGGGGGACAAGTATGTTAAAAGAGTTAGTTAAATTAGCGAATGATCTGGACTCTAAGGGGCTCACGAAAGAAGCCGATTCTTTAGATTCGATTATCTTATCAAAGCTTGGCAGCTCTACAGCAATTCCTTTAGATCAATGGTCTGGACCTCCAAACGGCTTTAGCTTATTTACACATAGTACCGGAACTATATCTCCATCAGACTTTGGTGACTTAACCGATACTGGCATGAGAATAGCAACATCAGGAGGGGGATCGCTTGAAATTACTTTTCTGCCCGAAGATTCGGACAAAATAAAAGAAAGCTTGAGAGAAAGGGTATCTCCAGATAACAATAGTTATAATCTTGGGTCAACTGTTATTATGGCAGCCATTGACCCAGAGCTATTAAAAGATAGAGGTATTGCAGACGATGTTTCCTCCGATGATATATTTCTAAGCCCAACGACTATTAAGAACGTAAGGGTTCTGGAGAACTGGGGTTCTGAGCATAAATGGAACGACAACGCATGGAAGCTTCCAGGCAGGTTTCTTTTGGCTGCATACGACGGTATAAATGATGTTATACATATTAACGATGGGTGGTCAGGCACAGGAAGCACTGAACTTGGAGAACGGATGGCTAATAATTTATCAGAGTATATAGCAAGCAGAAAGGTTTCTGGCAAAACTAGTGAGCTAAGCTTTCCGGACAACACCCCTGATGATCCTGATGTTTGGTAGTCTCAAAAATTTTTCGCTTAAACAAAAACAAACTAAAGAAAGAGGGCGGCGACCGTTGGGTGTATGACTACTAATATCATAAGATTTATTGTGATAACAAAAAAGGGCATATGATATGAGAAGAGAGTATAGTAAAACAAGCCTCGCAAGCTCTTTGGTTAAGATTGCAAACGATCTAGATGCCAGGGGCCTTACAGGAGAGGCTGACACCTTAGATAAGATGCTAATTGATCTTGGCGAATTTTCTAATTTAGATGATACGAATATAACTAAAGATGAGGCTTTTGCTGCTGGACAAGCTACATGCTCGAATAAAGAAGAACCCCTTGATGACGCACTAGAGTCTATCATTAGAAGGCTAAGTTCTCATGATAAAGATGCCCTTCTTAAAGAGTCTCGGTTTGGACTTGACTTGCAAGGCGACATACCTGTAACTCGTCAGCCGGAAGATGTGCAGCAAGCTCTCGAAACTCAGAGAAAAAATAAGAAAACAAACATTGATGCTATTCACTTAGCCTTAGGGGTTATGGGTCTGGCTCCAGTTATAGGCGAGCCATTTGATGCTCTTAACTCTGCGATATACATAATGAGAGAAAAGCCGGTACAAGCAATCCTGAGCGCAATATCAATAATCCCAGTATGGGGAGACTTTGTAGGCAAAGGCGCTCAGTTGTTACTTGCAGCAGCAAAGAGTGGTTTGGAATCTGTTAAAATGGGCAGCAAAGTATATACCGTATCAAGCCTTAAGGGTGAGCTGGTAAAAATTATGAATCACAATGATAATAAGATAAAGTCAATTTTAGGACATATGGACAAAGCAGGTTTGGAAGAAAAAGATAGTAATCTTTATACGATATATATTAGGGATATTAAAAATAAAATTGAAAAGGTCTAGTGTTATACGTTTCTGCTCTTTGGACCGCCGACAACCTTTACTCTCTTTATAACTTTACTAAATGGCCTTTTCTTCATATCCATAACGCCAACAGTACATCCGTCACAATCATTCTGTTCGTAAACATCTGATTTTGTATTACCGCCTATAACCATATAAGGGCTATCATTTGATACTATGTCCATATGACCATCACCAACAACATCGCCTCTCTCTATCTTGCTTCCGTGTCTTTCAAGTTCGCTTTTATCAAAAAGCATATAAAACTCTTCTCCAATATATTTATCTGGATTTTGCTCAACTCTTCTTCTGTTATTTTTAGCAGCCCTTCTATAAGTAGAGTGAGATTCAGAGGTAGGCCAAACAGCATTTCCATCAACCTTTGACATTACACTGCTTAAAAAAGCAGCACTCCAAGCAGTTCCGGTTGGAGTCCAGTGCGGAACTCCTTTGCCTTTTTTATTGGTTTTAAACCATGTTCCAGTAGCAGACGAACCGCCTTCTCGAATATCTTTCATCACAGCATCAAAAATCTCTTTGCGCTCCAATTCAGAAGATGTAACTTGCCCTGTGTGTCCCCATAGTTTTATTTTATCTTCGTTCGTCATCTTTGGACGCCGAGACAGATTAGACGTATTGAAGTGAGAGTGAAGCCAGTATCTCGTTAGATCGTTATATATTTCCTCATTATCTTCATTGGTTTTTCCATAGCCAAACTTTCTTGACTCAGCTAATGCATAATCTCCGGCTTCAATAGGAGCCGTTGATACAAAACTAAACTTTGGAAAATCAATAACATTAGATGCTTGACGATATATTTTATTTAGTTTATCTAACCTTTTCATTGCCGCCTCCTTATATGACTTTTGCTACTAATAATACATACTAAATTAGTATTTATTTAAAGGATTAATATGAAAGATCATGTTCTAATAGAGCCTCCGCCATCTGAAAAAGAAAGAGTTGAAGAGCTAAAAGAAGTTTCTGAGCAATATCAGAATCGATTTAATCCTGAGTTTCTTCAGCCTTACCTTGACGAAAAGCCAGAGGTTTTGTTTTATGAGTATTTAAAAAGAAATGGAGAATCTGCTATACCTGTCTTGAGGATAAAAGACATAATGGAAAGTATATATCCATTCGTAAAGCTTCATAAAGAATTCTTTGAAGCTGCGAGACCAAAAGACTTAGCTAAAAAACATGATATTAAGTTTCAGCATGATAAAATTAGTTCTGCTGCTAACTCATACTCATATCCTTCTGGTCACACTGCTCAAGCTTTTTACGGAGCTATAAAGTTATCTGAGATATTTCCTAATCTAAAGGAAGGTTTAATGGGCATAGCAAATATGGTTGCTGAATCTAGATTAGATCGAGGCGTTCACATAAGGAGTGATAATAATGCCGGAAAACAATTAGCGGAAGAAATTATTAGATTAGAAAATAATGCTGAAGCTTTATCCGATAAGAAGCCAGCTCATGATCTATATTCTAAGCTAATACAAATTTCAAATGAACTAGATTCAAGAGGCCTTTATAAAGAAGCTTCTCTTCTTGATGAAATACTAACTTCCAGTGCCATCTCTTAGGTGCGAAGCTTGCATGTTAGCTTCGTAAAGAGCCTCATAAGCTTCTTCGATCTTTTGAACCATAAGACTTAACCTTGGATCTATTTTTTCTGGCTCATCATCATAGTTATTAAGTGGATTTATTCTTATTGTTTTTTGCATCATTAGATCTAATTCTTCTGACACTGTGGATGCATCATCTTCAAATAGCGTTGCAACACCATCTTCTTCAATCTTTATTCTTAAATTTAAAGT